>Ga0310694_10000205_pt1 | contig 87276 bp, 62 predicted proteins | sample 174DNAGHGhighgp2_FD_203884 | JGI IMG/M metagenome (GOLD analysis project Ga0310694, IMG submission 203884) | Sheep rumen microbial communities from Palmerston North, Manawatu-Wanganui, New Zealand - 1742 DNA GHGhigh gp2 (v2) (version 2) | ecosystem: Host-associated > Mammals > Digestive system...
GATTCAGCTCAAGCGTGTCTGCCTCAGACTTGATAGCATTCGGCTGCCATGCTTTCATCTTATCTACACCTGCTGCTACTACCAAGGCCGTATCACCCGTTACATAGTACTTAGCAGGTACTTCAGGGACATAGACCGTCCATTGACCCTTTGCCCAATCGGTGATCGTATAGGTCAGACCTGCATAGTCGATCGTGTCACCGGCCATCTTGTTCCATACGTTCGTCGCTTCGTTCTCCCATGTAGGAGCTGCTACTTGATCGTTGAAACGTACAAATACGATGCTGTCAGCGGCTGCATTGATCTCTGCCTTCAGGGTATCCTTACCTGCAAAGAATGCTGTCCATTGACCTTCGAGCTCTGCACCCCAGATCCATGCGGCAATTTGAGCCTTGTCAGTTGCCCATACACCAGGAACGAGGTTCAACTCTTTCTTAACTACCGGCTTAACGTAGAACTTACCTTCCAACTTGAAGGTCTCTTTCTCTTTGGCTACAAAGTAGATAACTTTTACAATGCCTGCCTCCGTAAGCTTGAAGCAGATGTTATCATCCTTGTCTGCACTCAGACCTTCTGCGGCAGGAGCGGTCAAGTTACTGTAACCTCTTGCCTTACCTTCTGCCCATGTGCCGTCCAACGTCAGCTTCAATACATAGTCACCTGCTGCAAGATTCAGCTCAAGCGTGTCTGCCTCAGACTTGATAGCATTCGGCTGCCATGCTTTCATCTTATCTACACCTGCTGCTACTACCAAGGCCGTATCACCCGTTACATAGTACTTAGCAGGTACTTCAGGAGCAGGGATATCAGCTTTTGCATACCAAGTACCTTTGTATTTGCCATTCTCCGTTTCACCCGGAACGAAGTACGGTTTGTCAGCGTCCCATTTCAGGTCAACGGTTTGTTTGTCTCCGTTATTGAAGATCACATTGACATAAGTAACAGGGAAGCTATATGCATAAACATCCTTACCATGTATCTGCTCAGTCTCTTTCTTTGCAGCCTGACCCGGCCAGTCTTTGTAAGCATTGCCACTTTCAGGCCAAACGAAGGTGTTTACTTTTGCCCAATCAAGACTGTTGAAGAAATAAACGGTCATTTGGTCAACCAGATCATCTTCTGCCCACCAGTTATTACCGGCATAACCGTCACCGTCATCATAATAGTACGGAATGGTCGTATTCCACGCATAGTTACCTGTGCTTCTCTCACCATCTTTGGATACAAAACCAATCATGTTGTACTTCTCCGGGAAAGTGTAAGAATAGACATCTTTGCCCTTCAGTTTCTTGTCGGTTTTAACCATTTCCTCACCGGGATAGTCTTTGTAGTAGCCACCTTTGTCATAGACATACGCCATAACGCCGTCCCAGTCGTCCGGCTTCACGAAATAAAGGGTGACTTCTTGCTCTGAACCCACATTGAGGAACATGTCTTCCGTCTGGTTGTTGTTCCCCTCGTACTGCGCACGAACGATGATTCCCAACTTGCCGATTTTTGCCAAATCAGCTTCGGCTACATCAAAGAAATCCTTGATGTTCATGTCAATGGTGTACACACCCTTGGAGACAAAAGTCATTTTCAGTTTAGTGTCCAAGGCTGCATAGTCTGCATCGCCATTACAACTTGCCCAGTCTGTACTATAGCTCTTGGACAAGGTCTGTCCTTCAGCAGCTACCAGCCAAGCGTGTACAAAACACTTCGGTTCCCAGTTTGCAAAATTGGTACCTGTACCATCATAAGTCAATGTTACTGTCTCCGTCGGGCCGAACGAAGCCTTGGAAGGAGTAATTTTTCCTCCTTCTAACGCAAACGTCACCGACGTAGCGGTAAACAGTACCATCATCAAAGAAAAGAATTTCTTCATGATAATTTGATTTTAGTTAAACAATTAGTTAATTATATATATGTATGTATATATGTATATATATTATATACAAAATCGGCTACAAAGTTACTACAATTTTTAGACATGTGCAAATTTATTTTTATTTTTTTCGTTTTTTGCGTTGTTTTTTATTTTTTTTGCGCATCTTCAACGGGTCGATCACGTATCAATTACGTATCAATCACGTATCAATTACGTATCCCACCCCACCTTATATATACTATGTATATATCCCGTGATTTTGAATTTTACAAAAAAAGAGGGGCACCGAAGTGTCCCTCTGATGAATCAGCCAATTTTGGCTGATGTATAACGTCCGGATTAGCGGATACGTACGCCGGTCATGTTGTAGGTCTTGTTGCCCTTCTCAATGATGAGGTTACCGTTAACGAGACGCTTGATAGCCTTAACAGCTGCGTCAACGTTCTCAATAGCCGTTCCGCCAGCCGGAACGTACATGGTTACGTTGTACTGCTTGTTGTTGTAGCAGAGCAGTGTAGCCGTGATGTTGTAGTCACCGCCGTTGCCCGGAGTAACGGTAATAGCAGCCGTGTATATATTCACCTGCTCTTCACCCTCAAAGATAGCGGAGCCGATATTACTATAGTCGAGGTCGGTCTCGCTGAAGTTACCTTGGAATCCTTGCTTAGCCCAGATAGCGATTTGAACATAGATGTCGTTTGCGTCCGTACCATAAACACCATACAGGCCGTCATCAGCATAATAATCGATCAGCTCAGCGTTCTGAATGTTTACGTTAACTGTCTCGGTCGGTTTCGGAACGATGAATTGCAAGTTTAAGATGTAGTTGTTACCATCATTACCAACGAGTGTACCAGCTACCGTTACGTTGCCGGTCTGAGCATCGATAGAAAGGGTAACCGAACCATCTACGAAGGAAACATAGTTGGTATCGTTACCATTAATAACACCTACGTAGGTATAGTCTGCATCGAGGTCACTAATGGTATAAGTACCTTCCGCTTGAGTCGTTTCGACATTAGAAATAGAAACGTCAAATTTCTCGTTCGAGCCATAGATTTGCCACCAGCCTTCATCAGCTACGTAATCGTTGTACATCAAGCCATCAGACATATTCACATTGATGTCCTGAGCCGGAGCAACGGGAGCGGGTTTGATGTCCACGATATAGCAACCGGTATTGAGTTCGTAAGTCGAATTGAACAATTTGTATTTACCAAAAGCAACAATAGTGTCACCCAATCTAATCTCATTGCCGTTAGCGTCCGCCAATTTAGTCAAATCAGCCCAAGCGGTGCTTGTTGCATCGTAAGCAGGGATGGTAGAAGTAAATTTAGCACTTTCGAAGGAATAGCAGTTGTAGAACTCGAACTCACCTTCAGCATCGGTAGCATCTTTTACATAAATGCAAGCAGAACCATAATTAGCGAAGTTCTTACCTTTGATTTGCATCTTGGTAACAACGCCACGAACCATAATCTCTGTGTCGTCAGTTAGACCGGCAGCGATAGCCTCAGCTACTTCGTATTGATGAACGATTGGAGCTTCTTTCTTAACAACGTTGAAGAAACCTTCGTACCAGCCTTCTACGTTACCAGCGGGGTTGAAGGTGATCTTGTAGTCACCAGCTTCGGTGATAACATAGTTGTTATCCATACCCTCCGGGAACCAAGTAACGGTCTCACCATCGTAACCGATAACTTTGAACTGGTCGTTCGCAACGAAAGTGAACTCGCCCTCGTACTCACCGTTGTTGCTCGGGGTGAGCCTGTAAGCCTCATCAGGGCCCCAGACTCCCATCGAACCAGCTACGTAGTAATTCATAGTCGGAGTCGGAGGAACGTCGCCGCTTTCGTAAGTGATAGTAATTTTGTTCAAGCGTAGCTGGGTTGTTGCACCGGTAGTGGTGTTTTGAATAGAGAAAGATGTTGCGTTAATAGCATACGCACCACCTACTTCTGTGACAGCGGTTTCACCTGCTTTCACTACGAAAGTTGCAGTCTGCTTAATGTCCAATACGATAGAGGTAATCGTACCACTTGCGATACTCACAGTAATAGTGTTTCCATTACCTGTGCTTCTGTCGGCATAAAGACGAATGTCATTGGCTTGGTTCAGACCCGGGAAATTTTGATTAGCTCCTTTGTCTGCCAAGACAGTAAACAAGTCTTCATCCAATCCTAAGGTTGCTGCATTGTTGGCACCATCGCCAACCATGTTGGCAGTAACGCCACCTGTGTACTGCATAATTGCTTCAGCAGCCATCATGCTGCCTGCGAAAAGCACGGCAGCGATCAAAGAGAATAGTTTTCTCATAATGATTGATTGATTTAGTTAAACAATAAAGTTAGTTTGTTGTTATGGAGTGATCGCCCAAGATTGGTTGATACATTTTTTCAAATTCGGGTGCAAAGTTACAAAGAATTTTTGATATGTGCAAATAAAATATTCAAAAACATTTATTTTTTATCGCCCATGTATGGTCGATGCTATAGAGTCGATGCTCATTTTTTATGCGCGACGACCATCAATTGAACGGAATTGAAGATGTTTTGCCAAATGATGTATGCCGCAGCTCCAAGAGAGGACATCGGATCCAAGAACGTATTCGCCATCCAGACACCCAGCGACGTGTTCTTCTGTCCGAAAGCCTGACCGGCTGTGATGGACGAGACACCCGCCATCGTCTTCGGTGCCGCAGCAGGGTTTATGAGCACATCCTGATAGTCCTTTCCCTTACTCGGCGCCGGAAGATAGTAACCGATCAACTTACCAAGACCGAACTGCAACAGACAGATAAAGAACGAACATACTAATAAAATTAGTATATTTGTCATTTGTGATTGGAAATTTGTTATGGTTGTTTCGGTAACGACGGAGGTCAACACAATAATCGAACAAACCCACAAATAGAACGGAGCAACGGCTATCTTAACCGGCAATACAAACTCTTTTTTCGTTCGCCTTTTATAAATAAGCCGCAGACACCATGCTGCCACAAAAGGACCCAACAACAGAGGTGCCACACGTGACAAGATAAGCAGGAAGGCCGGCCAGAAAGACATATCCGCTGCAGGATAGATCAACGGGAAGGTTGCCGGCACAATGATCGCTGTCGCGAAATTAGAAAGCAAAGTAAATGTTGTAAGATTCTGAATCGAGCCTCCCATCTTTCCGGCAATGATCGGTGCAGCGGTAGCCGTAGGCATAATGAAACACATCAGCAGACCTTGCGCAAGGATAGGATCACCGGAGATACGCAGCGCAAGCATATAGGCAGCAAAACTAAAGATGAGTTGAACGGACAACACTACCCAATGCCATTTATGCAAACGAAGATCCAAGGGGTTGACCTTACAGAACGTGAAAAAGAGCATAAAAAAGATCAACCACGGCAATATCGGCGCAAGGGGAAGGAGATATTTATAGCCGAGGGCTCCGATAACCATCGAAAGCCATAAAGCATTGGAATCAAAGAATTTTCTCATAACTGGTCAACTGGTCTATTGGTTAACTGGTCTTCTGAACCCCAGCGGGCGACGATATCATCCATAATGGTGAAGACTTCCTCTACCGTCTCTGCCCGCAATAACGCTATCCTTGTTTGCTTGAAATCAAACAATCCCTTGAACACCGGAGATGCCGCAAAATGTCTTCTCGAATGCACGATACCCTTCCGCTCGTCATTACCACACCAGGCGATGGAGGAAAGGACGTGCTCTTTGAGGACGGCGACTTTGTCCGCCATCGTTCGGGGGATGAGAACCGATTCAATCCGATTCAATCCCATATTATCCGAATTCATCGGATTATTCAGAGCGGCTTTCATCTCCGCAAAGAGCCACGGGGCACCAAAGGTGGCACGTCCGATCATGATCGCATCGACTCCGTATTTATCAAAACATTCCTTCGCGCGTTCAGGGGTACACACATCCCCGTTCCCGATAATAGGAATATGCATACGCGGGTTATTCTTCACTTCCCCGATAAGGGTCCAATCGGCTTCGCCTCGATACATCTGACTGCGCGTTCTGCCATGAATCGCCAACTCCTGTATTCCGCAGTCCTGTAAGCGTTCCGCCAAATCGACAATAAAAGGCGTTCCGTCTTCCAGATACAGACTCGGTTCATCCCATCCCAGACGCGTCTTACAGGTAACGGGTGTCTTCACTGCGTTCACTACCGCCTTTGTGATCTCCAACATCTTGGGGACGTCTCGAAGAAGACCGGCACCGGCTCCTTTGCCGGCTACTTTTTTTACCGGGCAACCGAAATTTATATCGATGAAATCGGGCTTTGCTGTCTCTACGATACGGGCCGCGTCCGCCATCGATTCCGGGTCACGACCATAGATCTGGATGGCTACGGGACGCTCGGCATCGTTGATCGTAAGTTTGCGTGTCGTAGAGGCGATATCCCTCACCAATGCATCGGCGTTCACAAATTCCGTATATACTCTATCCGCTCCGTAACGCTTACATAACGCCCTAAACGCAGGGTCCGTTACGTCTTCCATCGGTGCTAAATATAATTGGTGATTGGTCATTGGTGATTGGTCATTTATTCAGCGCCGGGTACGAGATACGATGATGGTTCATGGCAGTCAGACGATTCACAAAGACCCGACGGATATCTTCCACATCCTTGAAAGAGAGCGGTGTCTCGGAGAACTGACCATCTGCTATCTGACTATCTATCATCAGGTTGACCGCCTTCGCGATAGAAGCCTCCGAATAGTCATTCAGGCTGCGGGAACGGGCTTCTACGGCGTCCGCCATCATGAGAATCGCCCCCTCTTTGGTCGTCGGTTTGGCACCCGGATAACGGAACAAGGACTCATCGATTTTCTCATTCGGGTGCGCGTTACAATAGGTATTATAGAAATAGCGCACAAGCGACGTGCCGTGGTGGGTCGTGATAAAGTTGATGATTGCCTCCGGCAGATGGTTACGCCGCGCAATCTTCTCGCCTTCGGTGACATGCGCGATGACCACTTGAGCGGCATCACGGGGATCCATTTGCAAGAGCGGGTTCTCTGCGCCCTGTTGGTTCTCTACATAGTAGAGCGGGTCGGCTATCTTACCGATATCGTGATAGAGGGCACCTGTTCGAACCAACAAGGCGTTCGCTCCGATAGTCTTCGCCGCTTCGGTAGCCAGATTAGACACCTGCATCGAGTGTTGGAAGGTGCCCGGTGCACGTTCGGCAAGAGTATGAAGTAACTCCGAGTTGATATCCGTCAATTCAACCAGCGTGATAGATGAGATGAAATGGAAGATCTTCTCAAACAGATAAATCAGTCCGTAACAACCGACGGTAAGGATGGCGCTGATGAAGAAGTATAGATAGTTCCAGGGGTCGATGGACGAGATATCGCCGGTATGCGCGAAGGTGATAGCCGTATAAGCGATTGTCTGCGCAAAGAGGATCCAACCGGCCGTCTGTACCAGTTGGGCACGGCGTGTCATATCCGAGAGAGAGGACACGGCAACCATTCCCGCAACGATCTGGATGAAGAAAAACTCCACCGGAGCGGGTACGATGACAGAGGTGATCAAGATGGTGGTAAAATGCAGAAAGAGCGCAGTACGGGAATCCAAGAAGACGCGTGTCAAGATCGGTACCCAGACAAAAGGAATGAGATAGACCGAGAGGTTAAACCGCAACGCCATACATGCCAACGCGATAACGATAAGCATCTGCAGGCAGAAGAAAAGGACAGTCGAAGTCTTGCGGACATATGCCTGCCGGAAGACATAAAGATACACCACAAAAAGGCAAAGGAAAAGCAGCACAAGGAGTGACTCACCGATGGTGGTAAGCGTTCGTTGCCGGTTTCCGACCGTCTCATCTTCATAGGCACGGGAGAGCGACTGAAGGATCTGGAAAGTGCGTTCCGTAACCAGTTCGCCTTTCTCAATAATCTTCTCATCTTTCTGTATCATACCCTGCGAAGGCGAAAGGGTTGCCAGCAGTTTATCGCGCATGGAGGTAGTGAGCGCAGTGTCCCGCACAAGGTTCTGGGCGCACTCGTAACCGAAATGTTCGTACGCCGATTTGGGCGTATAGATATCAGAGAGGATGTAGTTCTTCGCCACTTTATTCTGCATCACGGCAATGCGGGTATAGTTCTCCGTCTTAAGCCATTCCATCTCTTGCAAGGAGATAACCATCACCTGGCGTTGCGCGCCACGGATATATTTGTAACTGGGAGCGAACGTGGAGAGCAGTTGTTGCTGCTCTTTTGCCAACTGGTCCTCCGTCTTAAAGATCGGGAAGTCGAAATCCGCCGTAAGGGTGTTATACCCCCAAGGTTTTCCTACTTCATAATGATAGCGGAAAGAGTTGTTGTAACGCGGAAACATCAAGACGATGATTGCCGCAAGAATTGCAAAAATGCTCAGGCGAAAAATGGTCTGCGCCATTTTCGAGTTGAAAGATTTCATTTATCTTTTCGTTTTAAAAAATTCTTGTATCAATGCACGGCATTCGGTTTCCAAAACCCCAGCCGTGACGGTTGCTTTAGGATGAAAGACACGCGGTGCGTAAGTTTGATAACCTCGCTTGGGATCCGGTGCGCCATAAACGATCCGGCTTATCTGCGCCCAACCGATAGCGCCGGCACACATCGGACAAGGTTCGACGGTGACATACAGCGTTGCGTCCGGCAGATATTTGCCGCCAAGTGTTTGGGTAGCGGCGGTTATGGCTTGCATCTCCGCGTGGGCTGTGACGTCCGCAAGGGTCTCTGTGAGGTTATGTCCCCGACCGATAATCTGGTTCTGACTAACGATGACACAACCGATAGGAATCTCATCTGCCTCCAGCGCTTTCTCGGCTTCCAGGAGGGCGAGGCGCATGTATTTCTCATCATCCGAAGACCGCTCCGCTGACAGACCGTTACACTGACAGACCGTTTCACTGACAGACCGCTTCGATGACAGAAAAAGCTCGATTTCATCGGGGTTTTCTTCGAAATGATTACCGATGACAACGATGTCTGCACCGGCATTATATGCGGCTTTCATCGCTTCGGGTGTACGGATCCCTCCGCCTACGATCAGCGTGAGGGATGTATGGGCACGCACCGCCTTAATTATCTCCGATGAAATCGGGGTTTTTGCCCCACTTCCCGCCTCCAGATAGATTGCCTGTTTCCCCATCAGTTCTGCCGCAATACAGGTATCGATTATTGTTGGGAGGTTGGATGGTTGGATGGGTTTGGTTCCTGTTACGCGCATCGTGGAGGTCTCCACCCCTCCGTCAATCAATATATATGCCGTTGAAATCGAAGGAATCTGCGATTCTTGGATCGCCCGTGCGGACTTGATCTGCTGCCCTACCAAATATTCCGGATTATCGCCGGACAAGAGGGACAAGAAAAGTATTCCATCCGCTTCCGGAGTGAACTGCTCGGCATTGCCGGGGAAGAGAATTACAGGGATTTGACATTTGACATTTGACATTTGACATTTAAGATTTCTAACGAAATCTGTCGTATCCCCACCGGTAGAACCGCCTACAAAAATATAGTCAGGATGAGCGGACTCAGTAAAACGGAGCGCCTCCAGATTTGCTTTCTCCGGATCCAGCAAAAGGGCGAGTTTTTTATTGCCCAAGCTTGGTCGATGCAATATGTCAGAGGTTATTTTTTCCATTCAAAAGATTCGACCATGCGGATAACGTCGGTGCGGAGGTAGTTATATACCGGTGCCAAGGAGTCGGCATTAGGCGGACAATTACAATAGACGGAAGCACGGAAGAAATGGCGGGTTGAGTCGGTTACAAAGAACTGACAGGACGAGGCGGTGTTTCCTTCGAGATCGAAGAGCACACCATGCACATTCGCTTCGGGATGGCTATATTCCCGTTCCGGAATGGACGTAGCAAACGACGCATTCCGATAGACAAAATCAAGGGCATCGTTGGTCAGATCGCGTAAGTTCTTACGAACGGGTTTGTACGAACAATGGATTGTAGCGTCCAGCGACGGATAGTAAATGTTTATCCAATAGGGTTCCGCCTTTTGCGGTCTGACCACGGCGTTTGCGGACAAATCAAAGGTATAAGGATACGCCGGATACTGCTGCTCGAACGGTACATAGGCCGTATCGGGCACCGTGATCCGATAGTACCCGTAAGGTTTGGGTATGGACACTTTATTACATGCCATACACACTATTCCCACTATGCCGATAAATACGATTTTGCGCATTTTACTCCAAATTACGGTGCAAAGATACAACTTTTAGTTGAAAATTGAAAGTTGAAAGTTGAAAGAAGTGCATTTTTAGGGCAAAAATGCTATTTTTTTGTAAAAAAGTTCGCGCGCACTTGTGTATATGTAAAAAAAGTTGTATATTTGCACGCTTTTTGGATAAATGTGTATGTTAGAGAACAAAAATAACTATTGTGTGATCATGGCGGGCGGTGTCGGAAGTCGATTCTGGCCGTTCAGTAGGGAGAGCAAACCAAAGCAGTTTTTGGACTTCTTCGGTACGGGTAGAAGTTTGCTGCAGATGACGGTCGATCGGTTCCGACCGATTATTCCGATAGAGAACATGGTGATCGTGACGAACGTAGCCTACAGGGATATGATTCTGGAGCAGATACCGGACATGAAAGCCGAGCAGATTCTCTGCGAACCGGCAAGACGGAATACGGCGCCGTGCATTGCTTACGCGACGGCGTGGATAAAGTCAAGAGTCAAGAGTCAAGAGTCAAGAGTCAAGACTAATATTGTGGTTGCTGCGAGTGATCATTTGATCTTGGAGGAAGAGAAATTCCGGCAAGTTATTTTGAAGGCATTTGAGTTTGTGGGTAAGAACGAGGCGATTTGTACATTGGGAATGCAGCCGACAAGACCGGAGACGGGGTATGGATATATCCAATTTGTCGCGGACAAATCGGATGAGTTGAAAGTTGAAAGTTTAAAGTTGAAAGAAGACGGTATTTTCCCCGTTAAGCAGTTCAAAGAGAAGCCGAACTTGGAGACGGCAAAGAAGTATCAGGAGAGCGGAGATTATCTATGGAACAGCGGAATCTTCATCTGGAGTTTGGATACCATCTGCAAAGCAATAGAGACCTATTTGCCGGAAGTGGCAGCGATATTTGCGAAAAGTGAAGGCTTGATCGGAACCGATAAAGAGGCCGATTTCATCGGGGAATATTTTCCAAAATGCCCGAATATTTCCGTCGATTACGGTATCCTGGAGAAGGCGGATAATGTGTTCGTGATTCCGTCATCTTTCGGATGGTCCGACTTGGGCACCTGGGGCAGTCTGTATGAGTTGAGCGAGAAAGATGAGCAGGGGAATGTCAGTCTGCACAGCGAGACGCATTATTATGAGGCGCAAGGCAATATCGTTGTTCTGGAACCGGGAAAAGTTGCGATTGTACAAGGCGTGAACGATATGATCATCGTGGAGGAAAAAGGAGCCTTGTTAGTTTGCAAGAAAAGCGAAGAACAACGGATCAAGCAATTTGTCAATGAATTGACAATTGATAATTGACAATTGATAATTATTACTTTATACATAAACACATCATGAGTTATCTGAATTTTGACAAGACAGTGCTTGTTAATCTGGAGCGGTCGCTTCAGAAAGAGATGATTCGAACCAACCGGGCCGGTGTGTACAGTTCATCTACCATTGTGGATTGTAACACGCGTAAGTACCACGGTCAGTTGGTGATGCCTATTCCTACCTTGGGTGACGACAACTTCGTGTTGCTCAGTTCTCTGGACGAGACGGTGATCCAACACGGAGCGGAGTTCAATTTGGGTCTGCACGAGTACGGCGAGAATCATTTCAGTCCGAACGGGCACAAGTACATTCGCGAGTTTGACTGCGAAGTAATCTCCCGCACGACCTATCGTGTCGGTGCGGTGATCTTGCAGAAAGAGCGGTTACTGGTTAGTTTTGAACCGCGTGTGCTGATTCGCTACACCCTGCTGGAGAGCGGTAGTCCGACAACGCTTCGTTTTCGTCCGTTCCTGGCATTCAGGAATGTGAACGAGTTGACACACGAGAACCCCCTGGCGAACCCCGACATGAATGACTGCGAGAACGGTCGTTTCAACCGCATGTATCCGGGTTTTCCGAGTCTGTATATGCAGTTCAGCAAGGCGGTTGAGTACCACCATGACCCGCAGTGGTATAAAGATATCACATACCGCAAAGAGCGCGAACGCGGTTATGCATTTCAAGAGGACTTGCTGGTTCCGGGTTATTTCGAGCTACCGATGAAGAAAGGTGAGAGTATCATCTTCGCCGCCGGTGTGACGGAATGCAAGACGAGTCAGTTGAAGACCGTTTGGAAGAAAGAGTTGGAGCGCCGTAACCGTCGGGACGATATGTTCAGTACGTTAAAGAACAGTGCGAGTCAGTTCTACAAACGCGAAGGAGACAAGTGCTATCTGTTAGCCGGTTTCCCGTGGTTCAAAGCGGACGCTCGAAGCACGTTCTTCTCCGTTGCCAGCTGTACGCTGGACATCAACCGTCCAGAATACTGGGATGCCATCATGAACAAGACCGCTATTGAAGAGGTATTACGGTTCATGAACGGCAGAGGAAATGAAAACAAGATGATAGGAATGGACGAACCGGATGTGTTACTTTGGTTCATTCGTGCTTGTCAGAAATACGCACATAAATACACGGTTCGTGAGGCAGCCGATCTATATGGTCAACTTTGCTTGGATATCATCTCCTGGTATCGCAAGCAGAACCATCCCCGCGCACGACTGCATCAGAACGGTCTGATCTGGGTAGATGGTACCCAACGTCCCGCTACCTGGATGAACGCCACGGAGAACGGTTGGCCTATCACACCGCGTACGGGCTATGTGATAGAAGTGAACGCCTTGTGGTATAACGCGATGCGGTTCACCGCAGAGATGCTTCGCGAGATGGGGAAAGAGACGAGTGCCGATCTCATGGAATATCAGGCAGAGATCACGAAAGATGCGTTCGTCAAGACTTTCTGGAACGGTCTTTACCTCAATGACTACGTTGTAGATAACTACGAAAACAAGGAGGTTCGTCCGAATATGATCTGGGCAGTAGGTCTGCCCTACAGTCCGCTGGACCGCAAACAACAGAAAGCGGTTGTCGATATCTGTACGAAGGAATTGCTGACGCCGAAAGGTCTTCGTTCCTTAAGTCCGAAGAGCGGTATGTACTATCCTATCTACAACAGCAATGCTGCCGATCGCGAACGTGCGCTGCATAACGGTATCGTTTGGCCGTCCACTATCACCGCTTATTCGCGTGCTTATATGAACGTGTACAAATACAGCGGTACCAGTTTCATGGAGCGCTTGTTGGTTGGTTTCGAAGCGGAGATGGACGAACTGACCATCGGTACGCTGAGCGAGTTCTACGACGGTTACCCACCCTATAAGGGTCGTGGCGGTATGAGTAGTGCGCCGAGTGTAGCAGCTGTCATCAGTCTGATGGATACGCTCAAGAAATACCAGGAAGTTGAAAGTTTAAAGTTGAAAGTTGAAAGTGAGGAGGTACAACAATGAAAGCGTTAATGTTCGGTTGGGAGTTTCCTCCCCACATCTTAGGCGGTTTAGGTACAGCCAGCTACGGTCTGACACGCGGAATGAGTGAACAGAAAGACTTGGAGATCACCTTCGTCATCCCCAAACCATGGGGCGATGAAGATCAGTCGTTCTTGAAGATCATCGGTGCCAATAGTATTCCTGTGGTATGGAAAGATGTCAACTACGACTATGTCAAGTCCCGCATGGAAGGTAGAATGAGTCCGGAAGAGTACTATCACTACCGTGACGGTATACGTTATGACTACCGCCGTATCGGTACAGACGACTTGGGTTGCATCGGTTTCTCCGGCCGTTATCCGGATAACCTGATTGAAGAGATCGGTAACTACGAAGCGGTAGCCAGTGTACTGGCGCACAGTCTGGACTTCGATATCATCCACAGTCATGACTGGTTGACATACCCGGCAGGTGTATTTGCCAAGAAGATCAGCGGTAAGCCGCTGGTTATCCACGTTCACGCGACTGATTTTGACCGTAGTCGCGGAAACGTAAACCCGACGGTATATGCCATTGAGAAACGCGGTATGGACGAAGCGGATCATATCATGTGCGTTAGTAACCTGACACGCCGGACGGTGATCGAGAAATACGGTCAAGACCCGCGTAAGGTAAGTACGGTTCACAACGCCGTAGAGCCGTTGGCGCATCCGGAAGAGTTTACCAAACCGGAACGGAAAGACAAGCTTGTCACTTTCCTGGGTCGTATCACGATGCAGAAAGGTCCGGAGTATTTCGTAGAGGCCGCAGCAAGGGTATTGAGCAAGACGGACGGCGTACGATTTGTGATGGCCGGAAGCGGTGACAAGATGGCGGAGATGATCGATCTCGTAGCCAAACGCGGCATCGCGGATAAGTTCCACTTCCCGGGCTTCATGCGCGGCAAGCAGGTACAGGAGATGTTAGCAATGAGCGACGTATATATCATGCCGTCTGTGAGCGAGCCTTTCGGTATCAGTCCGCTGGAAGCGATGCAGGTCGGCTGTCCGTCGATCATCAGCCACCAGTCCGGCTGCGCAGAGATCCTGCAACATGCCATCAAGACCGACTACTGGGACATCGACGCCATGGCCGATGCTATCTATGCCATCGTCAAGTATCCGGCGATGTACAAGAGTCTGCATGAGTTAGGCATGGCGGAGGTCAACAACATCAAGTGGTCCGACGCCGGACTCAAAGTGCGCGCAATTTACGACAAAGTCATAAATCACACCTTATAAAGTTTAAAGTTGAAAGTTTAAAGTTTAGAGAATTATGAAAAATATATGTTTATGCTTCCAGATGCATAGTCCGTATCGTCTGAAGCGTTATCGTTTCTTTGAAATCGGTCATGACCATTACTATTATGACGACATGGCCACGGAGGAACATGTAAACTGGTTGGTAGAGACCTCTTATCTGCCGTTGTGCCGCACGATCAAAGACATGATCAACCTGAGTAAGGGTAAATTCCACTGCGCCATCAGCATCAGCGGAACGATGATTGAGATGTTCGAGCAGTTCAACCCCGAGATGATCGATATCCTCAAGGAGTTGGCAGCCACAAAGGCGGTTGAGTTCCTGGCTACGCCGTTCGCTTATTCGTTGGCTTCGGAGTATAACGAGACGGAGTTCAAGAAGCAGTTGAAATTCCAAGGCGAGTTACTGGAAACCATCTTGGGTGTCAAAGCGCAGACCGTTTGGAACACCGAGTTACTGTACACCGATGAGTTCGCCTATAACCTGAGCAAGATGGGTTACAAAGCTATCATGACGGAAGGTGCGAAACATGTGCTGAGTTGGAAGAGTCCGAACCGCGTGTTCCAGTCTGCGGCTTCGCCGAAGATGAAAGTGCTGCTTCGTAACACCGGTTTGAGTGACGAACTGAGCTTCCATTTCTCCGATCCCAACTGGGCGAACTTCCCGATGGACGCAGAGAAATATGCGAACATGCTGCAAGCACTGCCTGAAGGAGAGGACATCATCAATATTTGGGTAGGCGCAGAGACCTTCGGTATTCGCCAGAATGCCGGAACGGGTATCTTCGACTTCCTCAAAGCTTTGCCGTACTACGCATTGGAACGTGAGATGGGCTTCATGACTCCTGCGGAGGCGGTTAAGAAACTGGCTGCTGAGGATGTATTGTCCAGTCCGTATCCCTTGACTTGGAGCGGTGAGGCGAAGGATCTGAGCGTCTATACCGGCAATGACCTGCAACAAGAGGCATTGAATAAACTGTACGCCGTCGCGGAGCGTGTTCACCTGTGTCAGGACAAGGCACTGAAGACGAACTGGCTGCGTCTGCAAGATGTCAACTATCTCCATTACATGAACCATATCGATCAGGGCGAGACGCAGTATGAGTCGGCTTATGACGCGTTCATCAACTATATGAATGTACTGTCCGACTTCTTACAGACCGTAGAGGAGCAGTATCCGACCACGATCGAGAACGAGGAGTTGAACGAGCTCTTGAAGACGATCCGTAACCAAGAGGAAGAGATTCAAGCGCTCAACGAGAAATTGAAGAAAGCAAAAAAATAAATCTTCAATCTCAAATCTAAAATCACAAATAATCTTTTGTTAAAAAGATTGTCTATAGTATTAGTGCTGTTGGCAGCGACCCTTGTGGCCGCTGCCAAACCGCCGCGTACCAAGACGGTGGTGAAGACCTGGCAGATGCCGGGTTACAGCGCGGTAGCGGACACGATAGCGTTCAACGATACGGTGATGCTGAACTACCATGATGTAGATGTGCAGCATCAGTATTCGCTTAGTAGTGCGATGAACGGAAACGTGTTGGTTTCCCCTATCGAGAGCCGTATCATCAATGACCGCAAGCATACTATTGACGATCCTTTTGCGTGGAGTCTGACGCCTTACGTGGTGACGCCGCAGGAACAACGGTTTTTCAACACCACTACCCCCTTCTCCACCGTTGCCTACAAGAAAGGATTTATCACCGGACATGAAGAGAACGATATCGATTTTCTTTTTACCGGTAACCTCAACCGACGAATGAACGTTGGCGTGGAGATGGATTATCTGAGTTCGGTGGGTCACTACGCCAACACGGCCGGCAAACTGTTCCGGGGTAGTGTCTGGGCAAGTTATACGGGCGGGCACTACAGCGTACACGGTGCATTCGGATGGAGTCAACTCCGTTCGTTTGACAACGGTGGTTTGCAAGACGTTTCGCAGCTGAATAGTAGTCTCAATGCCGAAGACCTGCCGGTACGGTTGAACGCCATGACCGCGTACCGATACCTGAGCGGGTACCTGCATAATCAGTACGCTATCACCATGGATCGGGAGTATCATGATTCGATTGAGGTGATAGAAGACGGTCATCGCGTGTTCCGAGATACGGTGAAAGTGGAATACATCCCGTTGATGACGTTCAGTCATATATTTGAGACCAATAACTCGAACAGACGTTATCTGGAGAAGACTGCCAACCAAGGGTTCTACGACAATATCTACTGCGACAGTACCAAGACGAACGACACGACCGATGTGCTGACAATTCGGAACACGGTAGCGGTGACGTTCTGCGAGGCGTATAACACGAAGTTGAAGTTCGGTGCTACCGTATATGCAATGAATGAGTGCCAACGATTCCTGCGTGACAGTATTCCGTACGACAGTATCTACGATTATAAATGGACCAACAACACCTATGTAGGCGGAGCAATTCACAAACATAGCGGAGCGAATGTGCATTTCGGAGTAGAAGGACAGGTTTGCGTACTGGGCTATAAGATCGGTGAGTTCGATGTACACGGTAAGTTGGAGACGAAGTTCAAGGCGGGTAAGTACCCTTTGATTCTGGCAGCACGGGCTTACGCAAAGAGCGAGGCGCCGAATTGGTACTTGCAGCATTACCATGCAAACCATGTGCAGTGGGATAATAACTTCGGATTTACCTACCGGTTCTTAGGCGGAGCGACGGTGGCCTATCCGACCCAATGGATCAAACCGCGTGTGGACTTCAGTTTTGAGAACCAGACGAATCCGATCTACGTATCGGCTTCGGACTGGAAACCCTATCAGTATAAAGGGAGCGTGCAGATACTTACCGGTAATGTAGGACTGGACCTGACCACTCCTTGGATCAATTTGGAGAACTGCGCTGTGATCCAGCACAGTACGAATGACAGCGTGTTACCGGTTCCGCTGGTGATCTTACAGCATCGCTTGTATTACCACGGCACATGGTTCCGGGCATTAGATGCCCAGATCGGTGTGGATCTGCGCTATTTCACACGTTATCACGCGCCGGTATTATGTCCGGCAACGGGTATGTTTGCTACCCAACAACAGACAGAGATTGGTAACTATCCGTGGATTAACGTATATGCCAATTTCTATGTGCGGTTGATCCGGTTACGGTTCTTCGCACATTACCAACACCTAAACCATTTGTTTATGGGCAAGAGTACAGACTATCTGACTATGCCGGGCTATCCGACGAACAGGGATGTGTTCCGAGCCGGTTTGGCATGGCATTTCTATAATTAAAGTTGAGAGTTGAAAGTTGAAAGTTGAGAGATCTATGGTTATAACACAAAATTTAAATGCGATATTGGAGTACGCGCAAGGCGAAGCGGAACGACTGATGAGTAAGCGGGTAGAACCGGCTCATTTGTTGTTGGCGATCCTTCGTCTGGGTAAAGGATCGGCGTACGAAGTACTGCAGAAGACATCGCTGAAAGCGGAAGAGGCGAAAGCCTATCTGGAGAAAGAGATGCAGGGAACGGATCAGATGGTTGAACCCGTGACGCGCAGTCCGCAAACGGACCGTATCTTACGTATCGCAGAAGGTATCAGCAGAGAGTATCAAGCGGAGGCGGTAGGTTCAATCCATGTGCTGTTAGCGATTATGCGGGAGCGCATCAACACAACAGCCGCATACTTGGAGCGCGAATGGGAGATCAGTTTCGGTTTGCTGGTGGACTTATACGGTTTACCGCATTTTGAACAGATAGAAGCATCGCAAACCAATGCGGAGCAACCCAATGACGTGAACGAGAGCAACTGGCAACCTCAACGCGGCGCACAGAAGAGCGGTAAGAAAAGCAAGACGACCGCATTGGATAAGTACGGACGTGACTTGACCAAGCAGGCAGAGGAAGGAAGACTGGATCCGATGGTAGGACGCGAAGTGGAGATAGAGCGCGTCGTGCAGATCTTGAGTAGAAGAAAGAAGAACAACCCGATCTTGATCGGTGAACCCGGTGTGGGTAAATCGGCTATCGTGGAAGGTCTGGCTCTGCGTATCGTGCATAACGAGGCAGGAGCGTTGACAGGCAAACGTATTATCAGTCTCGATATGGCCTCGATGGTTGCCGGTACTACGTACCGCGGTCAGTTCGAAGAACGAATGAAACAGGTGCTTTCCGAGTTACAGAACCATCCCGAAGTGATCTTGTTTGTAGATGAGATACATACCCTTATAGGCGCAGGTAATGCGTCGGGTTCGTTGGACGCTGCCAACATCCTCAAACCTGCATTGGCAAGAGGAGAGGTTCAGTGTATCGGTGCTACTACTACGGCAGAATACGCGAAGTCGATAGAGAAAGACGGGGCATTGGAACGTCGTTTCCAGAAAGTGCAGGTTCGACCGACAACCACGGAAGAGACCCTGGATATCCTGGAGCGCCTCAGTGCCCATTACGCGCAGTACCACCATGTGGTTTATCCGGATGAGGTACTGAAGGCCTGTGTAAACTTAAGCGAACGCTACTTGACCGACCGTGCTTTCCCGGACAAGGCGATCGATGTGATGGACGAGGTAGGAGCCCGCAGTCACGCCCGTCAACAAGCCATCGGTGATACCGATGCCGCTCCGTACATGATCACCCGGGACGATGTGGCAGGCGTAGTGAGTATGATGAGCGGCGTACCCGTGCAACGTGTGGCTACCGCAGAGAACGAGCGTTTACGTACGATGGGCGATGTGCTCAAGAAACGCATCATCGGTCAAGACAAAGCGGTAGATACCGTCGTACGGGCTATCCAACGAAGCCGGTTGGGATTACGGGATCCCAAACGACCGATCGGTACGTTCTTCTTCTTGGGTCAGACGGGTGTCGGTAAGACCTATCTGGCACAATGTCTGGCAGAAGAGCTCTTCGGCAGCAAGGATGCAATGATACGCTTCGATATGTCGGAGTTCATGGAGAAACATGCGGTGAGCCTGTTGGTTGGCGCACCTCCGGGATATGTAGCGCACGAAGACGGCGGTAAGTTGACCGAGGCAGTACGCAGAAAACCCTACTCCATTGTGCTGTTCGATGAGATTGAGAAAGCGCACCCGGATATCTTCAATGTGTTGCTGCAGGTGTTGGATGAGGGTCGGTTGACCGACCGGCAGGGACATATCGTCGATTTCCGAAATACGATCATCGTGCTGACGAGTAACGTAGGTACACGCCAATTACAGGAGTTCGGCAGCGGTGTCGGGTTCAGCGCAAGCGAGATGGACCAGAAACAGGTAAACGCTACGTTGCTGAAAGCCTTGCAGAAACAATTCCCGCCAGAGTTCGTGAACCGAATTGACAATGTGGTGACCTTTGAACCGCTGAGCAAAGATACGATAGCGCAGATCGTACGCATTGAGATCAGTCTGTTGCAGCAACGACTGAAAGCACAGGGTCACCACCTGAGTGTGTCCACGCAGGTGAACGAGCAGTTAGTGGATAAGAGTTTTGACAGAAAGAACGGAGCACGTCCGGTCAAACGGGCTGTACAGACCTATCTGGAAGACCCCTTGACGGACATCTTACTTCGTAAACCGAATCAGAAAAAAATAATCATTAAACAAATACAACAAGTATGACAGTAGAAATTACAGACGCTAACATCCAGGATGTGATTGCGTCAGGCAAACCGGTAGTCGTTGATTTCTGGGCAGCATGGTGCGGTCCCTGCAAGATGATGTTACCGATTTTGGAAGAACTCTCGAATGAGTATGAAGGTCGTGTAGTGGTTGGCAAACTGAACGTGGACGAGAATCCGGACACCTGTGAGCAGTACGGCATCATGAATATTCCGACGATGCTGTTCTTCAATAACGGTGAGTTGGTAAACCGTCACGTAGGAGCCTGCCGCAAGCAGGATTTGGCACAGCTTTTTGACAGTCTGTTGTAAAAAAACAGACAAAATGTCATAAAAATGCAATTTTATTTGCTTATTTCAAAAAAAAGCAGTAATTTTGCAGCCAATTTTTGCCTATAGGGTAGCTTATACCCTTCTAGGCGGAGGCCGCTCCTCCCGTTCCGTCGGGAGGACGCTTCGGGTCCGGTAGCTCAGTTGGATAGAGCAACAGCCTTCTAAGCTGTGGGTCTCGGGTTCGAATCCCGACCGGATCACAAAGATTGACGAATGGACGATTGACGAAAAAATCGTGCCCTTGTGGCTAAGAATGGACGATTGATTGTTCTATTGAATTTAATTGTACAATTGACTAAATCGTCAAATAAATCGTAAATCGTAAATCGTAAAATCGTAAATGACAAATTATGCGTCAATTAAAAATTACAAAATCAATCACCAATCGTGAGTCGGCAAGTCTCGACAAGTATCTGCAAGAGATCGGTCGGGAGGAGTTGATATCGGTGGAAGAAGAAGTAGAATTGGCCGGCCGTATCCGTAATGGAGACCGGGCCGCATTGGAGAAACTGACCAAAAGCAACCTACGTTTTGTAGTTTCTGTAGCCAAGCAGTATCAGAATCAAGGTCTGAGCCTTCCGGATTTGATTAACGAAGGTAACCTGGGACTGATCAAAGCTGCAGAGAAATTCGATGAGACTCGTGGTTTTAAGTTCATCTCCTATGCCGTTTGGTGGATTCGTCAATCTATTCTTCAGGCGCTGGCGGAGCAGAGTCGTATCGTACGTCTTCCGCTCAATCAGGTTGGCTCCATGAACAAGATCAACAAGGCTTTTCAGCGTTTCGAGCAAGAGAACGAGCGCAAGCCGAGTGCAGAGGAGTTGGCCGAGATGCTGGACATCCCCATCGATAAGATTGCGGAGACTCTGAAGATGTCCGGTCGTCACGTAAGTGTAGATGCTCCGTTCGTAGAGGGCGAAGACAACAGTCTGATTGATGTGATGGTGAATGAAGATTCGCCGAACGCAGACAGAGGACTGATGAACGAATCTTTATCTACGGAGATCAGTCGCGCTTTAGCAACGCTGACGCCGCGTGAAGCGGACATCTTACGTAAGTTCTTCGGTATCGGAATGCCGGAGAAGACCCTGGAAGAGATCGGCGATGAACTGCACCTTACGCGTGAGCGTGTACGTCAGATCAAAGAGAAAGCGATCCATAAGTTAGAGTCCGGCAATCGCAGCAAAATTCTGCAGACTTACTTAGGGTGATAACGAGTTAACGAATGAACGAGTTAATGAGTTAATGATAACGCCTCCTTGACGGGAGGCGTTTTTTATTAATCGAATAATGTAGGTTGATCTTTGTCCATCTGTTTGAGGATGGCGCGCATAAGGGTCTCACGAATGAGGCGACTTCGATTCGCCACACCGTATCTATCACAGAAGCGATCCAGCATTCGCTGCTCACTTTCGTTGAGTAAGATAGATACCCTGAATTCGCGAGGTTGTTTTTTCATATCAGAAATATAAACAGAGTTTAATACCGGACGTCACCAGGTTTCTTCCCGTTTTGGATTCGAACTTGTCTTCTTCGATAACAGTGGTGGTCGTTATTTTCGCTTGTTGGAATTGCGCATAAGCAACCAACGCGAGTGCAGTTTTGGGATTGATTTGGCAACGGTATCCAAGGTCCATACCGGCGTATATACCTCCCAGATAATTCTTACTGAGCGCCACTCCGTAACCGGCAGAGAAACCGAAGACAGGTGCATGTTTCGTTTCCATAAACGGCATTCGGACCGCTACCTGGATGGGGAGGAAGTTATATTTCTCAGCGCCAAGGAACAAACCATGGTAACCAAGTCCTCCTCCGACAAACACATGTTTATCGCCTATATGATGACTTCCGACGAGCAGATCGACACCTGCAGCTCCGCCTGTCGCTGTACCGGGATTCACTGCAGCTCCTCCGGAGAGTTCAAGAAGGATAGATGCCTTCTTCGAAGTAGTGATCTCTTCTACAGCGTTCCCCGGTTCTTGAGATGCCGAATCGCCCGCTTCCTCGTCTGACAGCACAACTTCTACATCGGCACGCGGATACTGGAAACGCGCTCCGGACTCCGCCTCCCGCACGATAACCACCTCTTCATTCTGGAAGACGATAGTTCCTTTTACGCGTGCGCCTGTACGAAGTACTATTGTTTCTGCGTGCGCGCAAAGGGCGCACAGGCAAAAAAAGACGAATATGTAGAGCGATTTTCTCATATCGGGTGCAAAATTACTACTTTTTTTTCAATTATGCAAATTTATGCAAAATATCTGAATGATTTTCTTAGAAATTCTTGAATTTCCTACGAAAACTCAAAATCAATTAGATTTCGATTTTCGTCCACTTTTACTACTTTTATTGTGACTGCGTCGCCCAAAGTATAGCGTTTTATGTCTCCGATCTTGGAAATATGAATCAGCCCTTCGCAGCGAGTCTCGTCCAATTGGACAAAGAGTCCGAAGTCCGTGATACCGGAAACATAACCGGTATAGACTTCCCCCAGATGATCTTTTAGCCATAGGGCTTGGTACAGTTTGATGGAATCCCGTTCAGCTTGTGCCGCTTCCTGTTCACAGGCGGAGCAATGTTCGCACATCAGTTCCATCTCTTCGCGTGTCATCGTCTCCTTCTTGCCTGTTAGGATGTATTTTTCAACGAGACGGTGAACCATCAAGTCCGGGTAACGGCGGATAGGAGACGTGAAATGGGTATAATGGGTAAATGCAAGACCGTAATGACCTATGTTATAGGTGGAATAGACGGCTTTCGCTTGTGCGCGAATGGTAAGGATATTGATGGCACGCTGAAATCCTTCGGTCGATTTGGCGGCATATCGGGATCCCGGTTTTCCGGTATATCGTTTTTTGAAGGTTTCCACTTCCGCCAGTTTGTCGGCATCAGGCAGGTCATGTACACGATAGACGAAGGGTCGTCCGGAACCGACGGCTTTAGCGACCGTACGGTTGGCAAGGAGCATAAATTCTTCAATCAGATGATGGGCTTCGTTGGGTTGCTCGAAGTAGATGTCGGTAGGGTGTCCGTGTTCATCCAGATGAAAACGCATCTCGTCCTGTTCGATCGTGAGAGCTCCGTTAGCGATGCGCTCTGCACGGAGTTTTTTTGCCATTTCGTTCAATGTCGTTAGGGCCTCGGTAATTAAGTCTGTGTTCTGTGCTCTGTCAGCGAAGCGGTCTGTGTTCTTGATTATCTTCTGTGCCTCGTCATAGTTCAGGCGGGCATTGGAGCGGATAACGGTGCGACAAATTTTATATTTGAGTACACGTGCGTCGGAGTCCATGGTGAAGACAACAGACATGCAGAGTTTGTCTTCGTTGGGTCGGAGGGAACATTTGTCATTGCACAATTCTTCCGGTAACATCGGTAATACTTTGTCCACCAGATAGACAGATGTGCCTCGTTGATAGGCTTCGTCGTCCACTTTCGTACCCGGTCGTACATAAAAAGAAACATCTGCGATGTGGACGCCGATGCGATAGACCGGCTGTGCCTGACAGACCGTTTCACTGTCAGACCGCTCACTTTCGTTCGCTGACAGACCGGCTTCGCCTGACAGACATTCGAAAGAGATAGCATCATCAAAGTCCTTGGCGTCGGCAGGGTCGATGGTGAAAGTGAATACATCGCGCATGTCACGTCGGCGTAATATTTCGAGTTTTTCGATCATTCTTTTTGTTGGATTTCTGAATACAAATTGCTGATTTCTGATAACTATAGTACACAAATTCTTAAAATCGACTGCAAAATTACGAAAATTCTTGCACATATCAAAATTTTTCCGTAACTTTGCACGCTTTTTTGCGTGAAAAGTCGGTATTCCGATATTCGTGAATCCCGTCATAATGAAAATTAAAATAAAAATATATTATGAAAGTAAAAGTAAGTAATGTGAATCAGCCGACTTGGAAAGAGTGTAACGTACACGCTACCCTTCCGACAGACTTGAGCAAATTGCAAGAAATTGCGTACAACGTATGGTGGAGCTGGAACGGCGATGCGAAAGATCTGTTCCGCTATATTGACACCGACGCTTGGCACCGCGCTAACTCGAACCCGATCGTGCTGCTGAACATCATCAGTTATGACCGCATGGTGGAGTTGACCAAGGATGAGAAGTTCATGAAGAAGTTGAACGACGTATATGCTGAGTTCCGCAAATACATGGACACTCCGAAGGATAAGAAAAAACCGACTATTGCTTATTTCTCCATGGAATATGGTCTGACGCACGTGCTGAAGATCTATTCGGGTGGTCTGGGTATTCTCGCCGGAGACTATATCAAAGAGGCATCTGACTGCAATGTAGATATGACCGCTATCGGTTTCCTCTATCGTTACGGTTATTTCACCCAGACGCTGAGTCCGGAAGGTCAACAGATTGCCAACTACGAGGCGCAGAACTTCAGCAACCTGCCTATCACGCAAGTGAAGGAGAAGGACGGAAGTAACATGGTTGTTGAGGTTCCGTATCCGGGTCGTACGGTGAAGGCATATCTGTGGAAAGTAGCTGTAGGTCGTATGGATCTGTATCTGTTGGACACGGATAACGAACTCAACAGCGAATGGGATCGTCAGATCACCCACCAGCTCTACGGTGGTGACTGGGAGAACCGTATCAAACAGGAGATTATGTTGGGTATCGGTGGTATGCTGGCACTCAAGAAACTGGGCATCAAGAAAGATGTGTACCATTGTAACGAGGGTCACGCGGCCCTTATGGGACTCCAGCGTCTTGTGGATCTCGTGCAGGAGGAAGGACTCACCTTCAACCAGGCAAAAGAAGTCGTTCGCGCAAGCGGTTTATACACCTGCCACACGCCGGTACCTGCCGGACACGACTATTTCGAGGAAGGTTTGTTCTATAAATACATGAGCGAATATGCCGACAAACTCGGCATCGAATGGCACGATCTGATCGGTCTGGGACGCACGAACCCGGATGACAGCAATGAGAAATTCTCGATGTCTGTTTTCGCGCTCAACACCTGCCAGGAAGCGAACGGTGTAAGCTGGCTCCACGGAGAGGTTTCGAAGAAGATGTTCTCACCCGTTTGGCCGGGCTATTTCCCTGAGGAGTTGCATGTTGACTATGTGACAAACGGTGTTCACATGCCGACTTGGGCAGCTTCCGACTGGAAGAAAGTGTATAAGAAATACCTGCCGGCTGAGTGGATGTCCGACCAATCGAATCTCGACATGTGGAAGGCGTACAACGATATCCCTGACGCAGAGATCTGGGCAACGCGTATCGGTCTGAAACGCAAGATGATGGACTATATCAAGGAGAAATTCCGTGAGGACTGGATGAAGAGTCAGGGTGACCCTGCACGCATCGTCCGCGCGCTGAACGAGATGAAGCCGGAAAACCTGATCATCGGTTTCGGTCGCCGTTTCGCTACCTACAAACGTGCGCACCTGCTCTTCACGGATCTGGAGCGTCTTGACAAACTCGTTAACAACCCCAATTACCCGGTTCAGTTCCTCTTTACCGGTAAGGCGCACCCCGCTGATGGCGGTGGTCAGGGACTCATCAAACGCATCATCGAGATCAGCCGTATGCCGCAGTTCCTCGGAAAAATCATCTTCCTGGAGAACTACGATATGCGTCTGGCGAAACGCCTCATCTCCGGTGTCGATATCTGGCTGAATACGCCGACCCGCCCGTTAGAGGCTTCCGGTACGTCCGGTGAGAAAGCGCAGATGAACGGCGTGCTCAACTTCTCCGTCAAGGACGGTTGGTGGTACGAAGGTTACGTAGAAGGCGCTGGCTGGGCGTTGACCGAGAAACGTACCTACGAGAACCAAGCTCACCAAGATCAGTTGGATGCTGCTACGATCTACCAGATGCTTGAGAATGAGATCATTCCGCTCTACTATGCAAAGAACAGCAAGGGTTACAGCCCTGAGTGGATTCAGTATATCAAGAACTCGGTAACGAAGATCACCCCGCGCTTCACGATGAAGCGAATGATAGATGACTACTTCAGCAAGTTCTACTTTAAACTCGCTAAACGTCACAACCTCCTTACGGCGGACAACTATAAAGTTGCGAAAGAGATCGCTGCTTGGAAGGAGAATATGGTCGCTCACTGGGATGAGATCGAGGTTGTGAAGAAAGAGGCTCCGGATTTGAGTACGCTCACCGTAGGTGACAAGATCCGTATCGCTGTTGAGTTAGACACCAAGAGTCTGAACGACAAGGGTATTGGTGTTGAGTTGGTAGCTGTTCGTACTTCGACGCATAACAACGACAAACTCTACGAAGTAGAGCCGTTGAAGTTAGTGAAAGCAGAAGGCAGTCATTTGTTCTTTGAGAATACGTACCAAGTGGATTATGCCGGTGGTATGAAGTTCTGCTTGCGTATGTATCCGTACAACGAGCTCCTGCCTCACCGCATGGACTTCTGCTACGTTCGCTGGATTTAATATGCTGCTAAATATATTAAAATCCAAGATCCATCGAGTTCGGGTAACCGAATCGAACCTCGAGTACATTGGGTCCATCACTATTGACGAGGCGCTCATAGAAGCGGCGAATATCTTCGCCGGAGAGCGCGTCCAGGTGGTGGATAACACCAATGGCGCTCGAATAGAGACCTATGTGATACCGGGTAAGCGCGGCAGCGGGTGCATCTGCATCAACGGCGCCGCAGCGCACCTGGTGAACGTAGGGGACACGGTCATTATCATGGCTTATGCACTGATGGAACCGCAGGAAGCGAAAGACTTCAAACCATCGATTGTTTTTCCGACGAATAACAAACTATGACATTCTTCGAATTACATAGCAAAGCAAAAGGCGTTGGGGCTCGTGCCGGGGTTATTCATACCGACCATGGCGATATCCTGACGCCTATTTTTATGCCGGTAGGCACGGTAGGAACGGTGAAGGGTGTACAACGGAAAGAGTTGGAGGACGACATCAAAGCCCAGATCATCTTGGGCAATACCTACCATCTGTATCTGCGACCGGGCACGGAGATTCTTCGCAAGGCAGGCGGTTTGCATCAATTTGAGGGATGGAACCGACCGATCTTAACGGACAGCGGAGGTTTTCAGGTATTCTCTTTGACCGACATCCGGAAGATGAACGAAGAGGGCGTACGGTTCAGCAGTCATATTGACGGTCGTAAGTTACTGTTCACACCGGAGAGTGTGATGGACATTGAGCGGGAGATAGGCGCCGATATCATGATGGCGTTTGACGAGTGCTGTCCCGGTACGGCAGATAAGAAATACGCCAAAGATTCGATGGACCGCACGCACCGATGGTTAGACCGCTGTATCGCCCGATTTGATGGAACGGAGGACTTATACGGGTATAAGCAACACCTGTTCCCGATTGTGCAGGGTTGCACCTATACGGATCTGCGGCAAGAGGCGTGCAAGCGTCTCAGGGACTTGGATCGGGACGGTTACGCGATAGGCGGTCTGGCGGTAGGCGAACCAACGGAAGTGATGTATGAGATGATAGAGGTTTGCAATGACATCTTACCGCAAGAGAAACCGCGTTATCTGATGGGTGTAGGTACACCTTGGAACATCCTGGAAGCTATAGAGCGAGGCGTGGATATGTTCGACTGCGTGATGCCGACCAGAAACGGAAGAAACGGTATGATCTTCACGTGGCAAGGTGTGATGAATCTTCGCAATAAGAAATGGGAGGATGACTTCACGAAGTTGGATCCGTACGGTACGAGTTATGTAGATCACGCTTATACACGTGCTTACGCAAGACATCTAATACACGCGCAGGAGATGTTGGGCTTGGAGATTCTGTCCATTCATAACTTGGCGTTTTATCTGGATCTGGTGACGCAGGCGAGAGAGCATATCTTGGCAGGAGACTTCGCTTCATGGAAAGCATGTGTGATGCCAAACCTAATGAATAGGTTATAATTAAGAATTAAGAATTAAGAATTGGCGTGAAACGCCTGGATTTCTATATTATCAGGAAGTTTTTGGGCACGTTTTTCTTTAGTATCGTGCTCATTTTGTCTATCGCTATCGTCTTTGACTTGACGGAAAAGATGGACGATTTCTTTGAGAATCAGGTTCCGCTGAAAGAGATCCTGCTGGATTACTACGTTCCTTTCATTCCGTATTACATGAATATGTTCAGTTCGCTGTTCATCTTCATCTCGGTCATCTATTTCACCAGTAAGTTAGCCGGTAACTCGGAGATCATCGCCATGCAGGCGGCAGGAATGAGTTACCATCGTCTGATGGTACCTTATGCCATCTCTGCCACGATCTTGTTTGTCTTGGGCATGGTGTTAGGCGGTTGGGTGATTCCGAAGAGCAGTGAGCGGATGTTGCATTTCACGGACAAGTACATTGAGCATTTTACAAGCGAGAATGCGCGTAATATCCAGCTGGAAGTGGAACCGGGCACGATCTTACATATCGAATCATTCCAACGCCGTGCAGGTATCGGTTACAGGTGCTCGATAGAGAAATTCGAGGACAAGACCTTGGTAATGCGTATTACGGCGGACCGTATCTACTATGATTCCGAAGAGAACTGGCACTTGGATACCTATACCCAACGCACGTTCACCGGAATGAAAGAGAGTCTGGAGCGTGGCAGGCGCAAGAATATCACATTACCGATTATACCGGACGAGTTATTCATCACCGCGCAACAGGCGCAACAGATGACAACGCCGGAGTTACGGCATTATATGGACCGACAACGGCAACGCGGTAGCGGTAACGTGAAAGCGTTTGAAGTGGAGTATCACAAACGCTGGGCAAGTCCGTTAGGTGCCTTTATTATGACGCTACTTGGCGTGACGATGTCCAGCCGGAAGGTTCGTGGCGGTATGGGTAAGAACTTAGGTCTGGGCATTGTGCTGACAGCTGCCTATATCTTATTCTCGACGGTCAGTACGACTTTCTCCGTCAATAATGTGATGAGTCCGTTCATGGCCGCATGGATACCGAACTTCGTCTTCTTAGCGATATCCATTCCGCTTTATAAGCGTGCGTCTCGCTGAGAGTGGTCAGTAGTCAGTGGTCAGAAACAAAAAAGAGCCGTGTGGCTCTTTTTTTGTTAGCGTAACTCTACCCGACGTTGGATCGTTTGACCGCCTACTACGGCTTCGAGGCGGTATTTACCGCGTTCGAGTTCAAACTCTGCTACGGTTCCTTGCTTCTCGCAAAGCAGTTTGCCTTGCATCGAATAGATTTTAGCTTCCTCCATCTGAGTGGATCTTACCACCAGTGTATTCTCGCGGAAGCGAATTGTAAAGTTATCATTGCTTTTTGCAGCGTCCGCTACGAATACTCCTGTTACCAGTGCAACCATTGTTGCTACAGTCAAAAAGACACGTCTCATAATTTTGTCCTTTCTTTTACAGTACTAATACCTGTTTTTCGTTCGCGCCAATGCGTGGGCATCCCGCGTTTTGAGCGTACCTTGAGAGCAGGCGTCATCGAAAAACGCTGCAAAGGTACTGCCTTTTATGGAGATGTGCAAATAAACGCAGCAAAAAGTGTTAAATTTCCACAAATTGAATAATTCAGTTTACAAAATATCAGCAACCGTTTCCGATTGCTGACACTTTGTAAATTTACGATTGGACGATTTACGATTGGACGAATTATTTTACCAAAGCGCCCTGAGCGTTATAGATTCGTCCTTCACGCAGGATGAACAGTTGTCCGTTAACAATGAATTTCTTTCCGTTTTCACCGGTAGCGATGACATTGTCGATAGCCTGCCACGGGTTTTCCGGATCTTCTTCCCACATACCATGGTGGTCACGAATGGAACCATAGGTAGAGTAGTTGTAGGAGTTACAGAACTGCTCCATGAACTTACCTACATAGGTGTTTCCGTCTTCGGCTACAATGCGGAAGGAACCGGTGTAGTAACCATAAGCGTAACCTTTCGCGAAATATTCCTCGTCAAAGCCATCGAACTGGAGACGCAATTCTCCGTCCGTAGCCATGATACAACCAGCCTGCGTACCATTCATATTGATATAGGTTGATTCGAGGTCGATGTTTGCACGTGCTACATTATATACGCCGGAGATAGCATCTTCCTTCGTAGTATAGATAAGGAACCAAGGCTGCGGATAACCGCCGTTACCATCTCCCTCTTCGCCGGTAGCAAACATCACCATCCAAGCGTACATTCCTTTGGGGAATTGATCTTCAAATTGATCCAGATAAGCTGCCTCCATACCCCATACATTCATAACGATAGCATCTTCTGGGATGTCCGCTGCTTTGGTAATGAAGCTATTACCCGGGATAGGATTAGAAGCCTCGAAGTAGTTTCCATTGGAACCATGGTTGAAAGCTTGTACAGTCCAAGACCAAGTAGCGTCAACCGGCATAGTCGTTGTTTTGGCAAAGCCGTTTACGGTGAGGGTTGTATAGAAATCGCCATCCGCAAAGAGGGTTATCAGATAGCGGTCTGCTTGCGTGGTAGCGCTCCACGTGAAGGTGACATTATCGCCGCCGAAGACCTCCGCGTGCGGGTCTTGCGGCTCGTACTCGTTGACACCCACGGTGAAGTTGATCGTTACCTCTGCGCCAAGCGGTGTATAGTCCTTATCGATGATCTGGAAACGAGCATCGTAAGATCTGCCTTCCTCAACGTCCACGGTGAGCGGGCTGACTGCTTTCTTGTGGGTATCATCGAAGTTATCGAATACAAAGGTCTCGCCGGAACGAATGCTTGCATAGATACGTTCGCCTGTAGAGAGCGCCGGAGTATCCCATGTAAAGGTAGCGGTTTTCTTATCCTCCGCTACGTTAACTTGGAGGTTTGAGATCTCAATCGAAACGAGTTCAAACGGGATGGTAGCGAGCAGAGAGCCTACATTGTAGGTAGATGCATCAAGCGAATAAACCTGCACTTGATATTTACCGGGTTTGAGTCCGAGTACCGGCGTAACCGTTGTACCAACGTTGATGACATCATCTGCCCAAGCTTCGCCTTTCTTCATTCCGCCAGTCTCATCATCGGCATTGAGGATCCATCTGGTGGAGCAATAATAGTGGTTCTCATAGTCATCATACTCCGAGAAACCATCGAAAAGACCGTTTGCCTGATCTTGGTTTGCAAAACGTTCGCACTCACTGGTAGTAGGCGTGATACCGCTAACCATTTTCTGGGACTCAGCATCAAAGAGAGCAATGGCGAAAGCATCATCGACATAGGAATACCAGGTGAAACTTGCTTCGCAATAGGTGAGACGCCAGATACCTGCATCAGGCACTTCTTCGTCTGCCGGGTCAATATCTTGCGTGTGACCGATAGCTGCAACGATGAAGTTATCCATAGACAGGCTACCCATGTCACTGGTGGTACCGCCTGCAAAGCGGAATGCGATATACTGTGCCTCAGCAGGAACGGCGTTCAATGGGAATACCACATTCGAATCCGTAAGTGTCTGCGGGAACGTATCGAGCGCAACGAAGGATGCAGCATCGGACGGATTGTTCATATAACCAAGCTCCAAGCTACCGTAGCGTTCATCGTCCACCACTTGGGTGTGATACTTAAATGCTATCTCCAAGGTATCCAGACGGGCATCGAAAGCGGGCAACGCGAATACCTGCGCAGTGTTAGGTCCACCACCGGATACGCCAAGGTGTGCCTGGCCATAGATTACTTGTTCCTCATCGTATTCCTCATCTGTGGTCTTGTCAGCTACCACCCATACTCTCGGGGTCTCCGAAGAGATGATCCAGCAGTACGGAGCTATATCGCCCGTAGCGTCACGCGTGAAGGTCTCGATCCATGGAACAGTCTGCAGTTCGCAGGCGGTCTTGAAGGACACATGCGGCGCAAGGCTCTGCTCTGTTTCGGAGCAGTAGGAACGTACATAGAACTCATAGGATGTATCTTCGTACAGATCAGAAAGCACGACACTCTTCTCTGCTGTTTTGACTGCTTTTGCCCAAGCGGGAGCTTGTCCTGCCGGCATCAGTACGTATTCATATTGAGCGGCGTCGCCTTCCCAAGCGATAGATGCTTCGGTGTCGGTCACCTTCGTTACCTTTACATTGTAAGGAGACTCGCAGGAAGAAGAACCGGCAAGGGTTACACCGTAGATATTATCCAAGTATATTTTGCTGGCACTTGATTTGTCATAGTGATGGAACGCGATGAAGATACGCTGTCCGACATACTCATCCAACGGCAATTGGTAAGCCTGCCATTCCTTGAACAAACGGGGATCTGCAGCGGTGCTGGAAGTAGGCAGTGCGCCTAATGTCTCCGTAAATTCCGTTGTCGAGTTACCGTTCACAGAAACCAAGATCTGCAATTCGCCTCCTTTAGCATACTCATTAACGCGAGCGTAGAAGATGAGTTTCTCACCAGCCTGCGGACGCAGTTGGGGCGTAATGAGATAGTTACTTGCACCCTCCATCGGGTTAACATACGCACATGCTACACCATCGGCGATAGTCATGGTACTACCCTCTTGCTTTACATAACGATTCCAACTGGAGAAAGAAGGATACGAATGATCCGCAATTGTTGTCCAGCCCTCAGGCGGGAATTGCTCGTTCTCGAAGCTTTCGCTGAGCTGTTGAGCGGTGATGTTCGCGCAGAACAGAACTGCAGCGAAGAATAAGAAGATTTTTTTCATTATAAATAGTTATTAATGGTTTTGCTAAGTTCACTTTTCATAACAAAATGTTCATGAAAAAAGAGAAAAAGCATGCAAAGGTACATAAATTTTTCTGAACCACCAAATTTTTGAAAGAAAAATACAACAAAAGTACACAATTTGTGAAAAAATGAATACTTTTTAAGCATTAAATAAGACGTAATGAACGTTTTATATTACGCGCGCGTACCTTATTTATATAGATAAAAGAGAAAAGACCGCTGCGCTCAAAGACAAAAGACAAAAGACATCATTATTATATAAACAGCGGCAGGCCAAAAGGTCTGCCGCTGAAGGAATACGCTATAAAGCGAGGGTTATCTTCCGTCACCCGGATCGCTTACGGGATCTCCAGGAGTTGTCGGAGTACCCGGAATGATGCTAAACGTTTCATTGGAAACGGCACAGATAGTGCCTGCTGTTTGCACAGTCATAACCTCCGTAGCGGGGCAATTATAATTCTTTTTCATATTGCAATAATCTTTAAACATTCAACATTAAACATTCAATCATTATTGTATAACTTGTCCTTGGATGTTATACTTCACGCCGTTGCGGATGATGATAACCTGGTTGTTCTCCAGACGCTTGATCGTCTCATCGTTGAACTTAGCGTTGTCAATACCGGTCGGCGTATTCTGACGCTCAACGATACGTGCATTCATTCCGCGGCGTACCGGCGAACCAGCAGGTACATTATCCAATTGGAAGTAAGCACGGAAGCCCTTGAGATAGTTGGTTACACCCGCCCAAGACAGTTTGTTCTCGCCAAGGAGGAAGAGCATGTCTTCTTTACCAGCGGTGAACGGTTCCGGTTTGAGGATACCCTTAACGATGATTCCGTTGCCGAGGTTAGCACTGCTACCTGCTGTTGCGCTGATAACAACATTGGTGAAGGTCGGGTTAACGATATTCTCACCAGCCGGGAAGTTGATGAGGTACGGAACACCGGCTTCGATGCTGGTAGCGTACTCATAAACGAGTTGGAGTTCATCGCTTCCGCTTTCTACGGTAGCTTCGGTGAACTTAGCGAGTCTTGCGTAACCTGCTAACGGGCTTGCTGCCAGAGCTGCTGCGTCCAAATCGAACGGCAAGCAGAGGGTGTTGAAGTAACCGTCACAGAAGATCGTACGATTGATCGTAATCGTCACGGTCTCGCCTTCCAATTTAGCCAGAATAGAGTCATTGTCCTCGGTATCCTTCAGAGCCAAGGCGCTCTTATCCATTACGACAATATTGTCAATGGTATTGGCAGCATATTGGCTGAGGGAGTTATAGTAGCGGAATGCGAGGTAACCTGCGAATGCCGGAGCAGTAGTCAAGTCTGCTTCGAATGCAGTACCTTCCAACTCAGCCAGCGAATGGAACTCACCGTCAATAGTCTCTACATAACCGAACTGCATGCTTGCATTGTTGAGCGTGTAGTCGAACGATACAGACAGTTTGTTCAGAGCCACGTCATAACCCGGCAGAACAACGATTTGCTCGTCAGCGCCACGGAAGAAGAGTTTCTCGCTTTCTACAGAAGCGGTTGCACTCTCCCAGCATGCAGGCAGTGCATAATCTGCAATACCGGTGAAGTCTTCGCTGAACGGCAGTTCAGCAGCAGAACGCATTGCGCAGACAGTAGTGAACTCAACAACGTTCGAGAAGTCGCTACCACAAGCAGCTTGGATCTTAGCTTGGTATGTTTGACCAGCGGTCAGATTATTCAGTGTGTACGGATTAGCATTTACGTTCTCGCTCTCCCAATTCTCTCCGTCAACGGAGTACTGGAGCACCCAAGCGCTCTCAGAGCTGGTCCAAGAGAAGGTAGCAGAGGTCATCGTGCGAGCCGTTACCGCCAAAGCAGTCGGAGCGTTACACTCCGGAGTAAACTCTGCCGAAGCAGACCACTCGCTCTCGTCATTCTCACCACAGTAAGCACGAACTTGTACCTCGTAGGTAACATTCTGGCTCAGACCGGTGAGGGTATAGCCGTTTGTTGCAATCTCATTGATCGTTGTCCATGTGTCAGCATCTTTAACACTATAGCGAATGCTCCATTCGCTTGCTACTGCATCTTCCCAAGTAACAACCGCACCGTCGGAAGTAGCCACAGCTTGCAGGTTCGTCGGAGTGTAGCAAGTCGGCTTGAGACTAACAACTACGTCGTCAACGTAAACATATGTAGAGTAACCACTCTTCGTACTACCGATACAACGAATTGCAATACGTGCGCCTTCCGGTGCGTTATTCGGCATTTCGCGCTCTACCGATGTGTAATCATCAACTTTCGCCAACAGGTCACCTACTTGTACGAACTCATTGCCCGATACATAACCAACAGCTAATTGACCGTAGTTCGTACCAGTAGAATTATTCTTATATACGAACGATACTTTCAAGTTCTTAATATCCGTATTGAATACAGGCAGGATAGCATCCTCTGTGTAAGCCGGACCACCATTACGAGCCGGAGTATAGAAATAGAGATATTTATCACCCGTATTTGCATTATAGGAATCCTCATTCACAATAGGATATCCGTGGTTAGCGTAAGCCTCGTTTCTATCCCAACAAGCAGGGAATGCATCATCTGCTGCATCCTCAAAGCCATAGTTCCAAGGCGAAGCTTTACTTACAGCCTTCGGATCACAGTCTGTCGGGAAGGAGAATGCCTCATCGCCTGTCCATGCACCGGTACCGTCTCCTGCGCAATCAGCTTGAACTTTCACATAATATACCGTGTTTGCTGCAAGACCTATCAAATCATAAGACGGAGTTGTTGCAACAGGAATAATTGCACTCCAATCTGTAGCACCTTCAGCCTTGTATTGGAGATTCCAAGCAGTCTCTTCTCCAGCTGCTGTCCATGAAACGGTAGCTGAGTGTGCGGTTACTGCGCTTTCTTGCAATGTTGCAGCATCAACTGCCTTACAAGGAGGTATAACTGAAATAGTGATATTATCTACTGCAGCAGCATAATCGCTTGAAGAAGCTGCTTTGTAACGGAACGCCAAACGAGCACCTGCAGGAACAGAAGCTAATTCATAGGTCTCTTCCTTCCAAGATTCCGACTTATCAAATGCTTTCAGCAAATTATATGCATTGTCTTTGAAATAACCCAATTCAATCTTTCCGCTAGCCGTTGCACTCTCTGCTCTATGCGAGAAAGTAATCTGTAGAGTATTCAAAGCCGCATCGAATTCCGGGAACATAATATAACCGTAGTGGGCATTATTTCCATTAAAGAACAAACCGTTGTTTTCAAGAGGGAACCACGTATTACCAGTACTTGCTTTGATAGACGGGTAACCGGAGATATTGGCATCCTGAACAACCCAGCAAGAAGGTACAGAACCGCTAACCTCATCGTTGAAGTTCTCTTCCCAAGGCAACGAAGTGATAGCCTCACATTTTGTCTCGAACGGTGCAGAAGCATTACTCCACGGGCTTACATCACTTCCTCCACAAGCAGACTGAACACGCACATAGTAAGTAGTTTGGTTCGGAGTCAAACCTGTAAGTGTGTAAGGATTAGTGGTAATATCTGCACCGCCGTTTACATCGCTCCAGTTTGTACCATCATTCGATACTTGGAGTTTCCAAACATTTGCACCATTGTTCTCCGTCCAAGCCACATCAGCTGTTGTAGCAGTTACGTTAGAAACGGTTACACCACTCGGGTCAACGCAGTTCGGAGTCGGATAAACACGAACGTTATCCAAATACATATGACCGCTTCCAGCAGTTCCATTTGCATAACTAATCGCTATATTCTTAGCCGTTCCAGGAACAGAAGCTAAGTCTTTCTTGTACAGGACATAGTCTGCACTTTGATCCAAGGTCTCAATCTCTACAAAGGTAGTACCATCAGCAGCGATGTAACCTAATACAGGACTTGCATAAACAACAGAGCCTACGTTAACCGATGTGCTATAGTAGAACTCTACAGTCAAGCTATTCAGCGCCTCATCCATCGGGGGCAATACAACGGTGTTAACAGATGTTGCACCTCCGCCATAGAAGTAGAGAGCTTTTGAACCTTGATATGCGCCGGAATTATAGACATAAGGATAATCGTCTCCCCAATTAGTGTAAACGTCTTTGTACTGCCAACAGTCAGCCAAGTTACCACTACCAGCGGTTGCACTTTCAAAGGTCTCGCTAAAGTCACTTGCATCAACAGGCTCACAAGGAGTCGGGAATGCATCTGAATTAGCACTCCAGTCACTCTCTTCACTTACACCACAAATCGTTTTAACGCGTACGATATAATTCGTTTTTTCTGCCAAACCTGTCAGGGTGTACGGATTCTCGGATACAGAAATCTCGTCACTCCAGTTCACACCGTTATCCGAAGAGTATTGCAGTTTCCATGCGGACTTGCCATTATTCTCCGTCCAAGAGATAGTTGCTTGGTTATAAGCCGTTGCAACACCTACCACTTCTGTCGGTTTCGCACAAGAAGGAGCGGCTTTAATTTCTACATCATCTAAATAGATATAAGCATCACCACTAGCCCAATTACTCGTGCCTTTGAAAATAAGCATAACATTATGACCAACAGCGGCAGATGGCAACAAGTATGATTCCTCTTTCCAATCAGTTTGACCAACTAAATCAGAAGCCAACAATACTCTCTCTCCTCCGTCGATAGAGTAATACACAGAGAAATCTCCACCAGCCGGATTTTTGTACCAGAAATTGACAATCGCATTTTCTGAAACTGACACATTCGGAGTCTTCAAGAAGTTGGTGTTTCCATCACTGTTGTTATAGGAATTGAAACGTACACAAGGAGCAGCATTGTGACCGCTACTGTAATATAGCCATTTGTAACTTGCCGTAGTGGTAGTTCCTTCAGAGTTATTCCAGCATTCAGGGATATTGCCGGATGTTAAACCGGTAAAGTCTTCGCTAAACGGAAAACTCTTTGCTGCACAAGGAGTAGGAACACCAGCAAATGAAACCCATTTACTTTGCGCTCCACCGCAGTCTGCTTGTACTTGAATCTGATATGTGGTCTGTTCAGAAAGACCTGTCAGCGATGCAGAGCAATTTGCTCCATCAACGGTTGTCGCGATATTATTCACCGCCGTCCATGAAGTTCCTCCATCAGAAGAGTATTGTACATTCCATTGGGTCTCGCTATCACCTTTGGTCCATGACAAATTAATTTTTGAATCAGATGCGGCAATAGCATTTACAATTGTAGGCTTAACGCAAGAGGAGGCCTCCGTTACGCTAATATCATCCAAATACAGATAAGCATCACCGGAGCCATTGTTACTGGTTCCTTTGAAGATGATTTGCACATTGTGTCCAATACAAGCAGCCGGCAGATCTTCTTCATATTCTGTCCAATCTGCTACTTGAGGATAGCCTGTCCTTAACGTTTGTTGCGCACCTCCGTCTATGGTATAATATATATCCATAGCTCCTCCTTTAGGATTCTTATATGCAAAACTTAACGTAGCAGCCTTATCCACATAAATAGCCGGTGTTTTCAAGAAATTGTTTTTATATCCATTACTATAAGAATTGAAACGCAAACACGGAACCGCTCCATAACCTGCGTTATAGTAATTCCATTTGTAAGTATCTGTGGTTGTAGTTCCTTCTGAATTATCCCAGCCTGCCGGAATACCTGCGGTTAATCCGGTAAAGCTCTCCGAGAACGGCAAAGCATATATAGTTTTAAATTCAGCAGATGCTGCGCCACTTTGCTCAGGACCACAATCGGAACGAACATAGAATCTATATGATGTACCTGCCGTTAAACCGGAAACTGTTGCAGATGCAGATGTTACGGTCGTTGCGCCTGTCCAATCAAGAGTTGCAGATGCCGGCAGACATACATACTGCCATGCCTCCTCAGAAGCGCCTTGAGCCCATGTAAAGGAAGCAGAAGTAGTTGTAACCGTATCTTGGGTTAAATTCTTCGGTTTTTTACAAGCAGAGGGTATTGTTGTTGATGTGACGGTCAAATCGTCTATAAACAAATAGCACGATTTATAAGATTGTCCTGTATAACTGATTGCTATACGAGCACCTGCCGGAATTGAGCCTGCGTTGCTAAAGTCATACGAATAAGGTCCACCAATGCTGGTACCACAAGAAAACGATTGTTTACTTACGAATGATGAGGCATTTGACACATTCGTAATGTAACCGATACTCGTAGTTGCAGTATAAGTTCGTGCCGCATAAAAAGATACACTTAAGTTTTCCAAAGCATCATCAAATTCAGGAAAAATTAAGACAACATTATTCGTGCTGTAAGTGTACACTCTAAGAGCATAGGAATCTCTAACTTTTCCAGATGTTGAGTTTTGCGTTATAGTAGCGCTACTATAACCTACTTTTGAAAATCCATCAATATTGGATTCAAAATTGTTCGAATACGGATGATCCGCATCGATTTCAATTGCCGCTCCCCTCATCGTACCTGATCCCAGCCATAGGAAGGCGGTGAGGAGGGTTAAAAATAAGTAAGATTTTTTAATCATAATACTTAAAATTTAGTTTAACAATATATTTTTGATTTATTTTGATGTTTCTTGCTGTTTTTTCTTTCGTTCCACTTCGTAGCGGGCTTCCGTTCCAGCAAAGCCTACTGCATTTATCGTCTCCCCAACTTGAGGTGCCATTTTGGCTATGTCAGTTTTCTTAGGCATTCCCTATAGTGTATTTGTTACACATATGCACGCGTAAGCGCATAAAAACAATTTAGGGCGCAAATATACATATTTTTTCCGAAATACGCAAATATCCCATAAAAAACGTGACTAAAAACTTGATTTTGCAAAGTCTATTTTACAATAAAATATTGAAAAATTAACGAGTCTCTCTCATTCGCATCTGTTCTTATCTCTCTTCGTTCGAACGATTATTTCGCATTACGGACATCGAAATTCCATATTTCTTCCTAATTATTTGCATATTTCAAAAAAAAGCAGTACTTTTGCACTCAAATTTCAACATTATGAATACAGAACATGCGATAAAGTTGGTGAAGGATACATTCCAGCAGGAGCTGTCTTCGGCCTTGCGGTTAAGACGCGTTACGGCGCCGTTATTTGTGGAGTCCGGTCATGGTTTGAACGATGATTTGACGGGTGTAGAGAAGCCTGTTTCGTTCTTTGTACCGGCCTTGAACAGGCATTGCGAGATCGTTCATTCGCTCGCCAAATGGAAGCGAATGAAGCTTTGGCGGATAAACGCCCAGCCCGGGTACGGTATCTATACCGATATGAACGCCATCCGCACTTTCGAGACGCCCGATGCTATCCATAGTCTGTATGTGGACCAGTGGGATTGGTGCAAAGTGCTGCAAAAGGAAGACCGTACTCGCGAGTATTTGCACGCGACCGTACGGGATATCTATAAGGTGCTGCGGAATGTGGAATATGTGGTTTGCGAGCGTTGTCCGGAGATAGAGGCTTTTTTGCCGAAAGAGATTGTTTTTATCAAGTCCGAGGAGTTGCTGCAGCGTTATCCCGATAAGTCGCCCAAAGAGCGCGAAAACGCTATTTGCGAAGAATACGGAGCGGTTTTTATCGAGGGAATCGGAGCGCCGCTTTCGAACGGACAGAAACATGACGACCGGGCTGCGGACTATGATGATTGGAACCTGAACGGCGATATATTGGTATGGTATCCGATCTTAGGCAAAGCGATTGAGTTATCATCGATGGGTATCCGCGTTGATGCCGAGTCGATGGAGCGTCAGTTAGCGGCAGCAGGACATTCGGATTGGAGTAAGTTGGAGTATCATCAGTTGGTATTGGATGGCACTTTACCGCTTACAATAGGCGGCGGTATCGGTCAGTCTCGGCTGTGTATGATTTTGCTGCATAAGCGGCATATAGGGGAGGTACAAGTAAGCGAGTGGTCCCAAGAGGAACTCACTCGCTGTGCTCAAGAAGGTATCACCCTGCTGCAATAAGGGCATCAGAAGGCAGCGGTTTGATCACCGGATTCGTCTCCGCCGTGAAGACCGATGTCAGAGGAGACACGGTCACTACCACAGAGGACAGAGGAATGATAGATAGGCTGTATCGAAATACAAGGGGTTATATATGTCGTTTTTTTCATAATCATTCTTTTAGTTTAAATAGTTTTCTATATATTCTAGTCGTTCTAGTAGTCATAGTTGTTTTATTTGCACTCTATTCCTAAGACGTTGTAGGTCTTGCCGTCACGGAGAATGAGGATTTCGCCGTTACGGAGGATCTTATTTGTCATTGGTGATTTGTCATTGGTGATTTGATCAATGCCGGTTGCGGAATCCTCTTTCTTAACGATACGGGCACGTTTGGCTGCTTTTTGGGCATCGCCCTTCACTTCGAAGTAAGCACGGAAGGCTTTAATTTCGCCGTCAGAAGCCGGCCAGAAGAGTTCGTTTCCTGCACCGAGGAAGAGGAGGTTTCTGTTACCGCCTTCAAGGGAGGTCGGGCTATACACGCCTTTGAAGTCAACATAAGAGGTCACAGTATTGCTCAACGTTTTCACAATAGTCACATCGTCAAAGAACATTACGGACGAGACATCATCAGCCGGTTTGAGCAAGTACGGCTTGCCTGCTTCGAGTGCAGTCACTTTATTGAAGGTGAGGTTCAGCACGTCGTCTTCCAGACTTGTGCTTGTAAGCTCTTCCAGGTTATAGCCGGCACCGAAGTATTTCTCCAACTGGGTGTTATCGAGCTCAAACGGCAGACATAACGTATTGTACTGCGAAGCCACAAGCGGACGAGTAAGATTTACATCTACAATCTGGCCATCATTGCTATTGATAGCGGAGTTTTGCGCAGTTTCTGAAAGAGTCAAGAGGGTTTGTAATGCTGCTTCTGTGCCGTTAAAATATATTGATTTAGCAGAATTTACCGATTCCAAATAATCACGCGGGTCTACGGCACTCATATACGTTGACCAGCCGGAAGTAATCACACCATCGTTTTTATAAATCGTGTGTTTCTCTGCGTTAGTAAGCGCGCCATCAAGGGTAATCACTCTCGATTCATGCAAGTAGATATCTGCGGAATTACTATTGATGAGCACGTCGCCGGAGAGACGAAGCGTTCCATTGGAATAGATAGCATAGGATTGTCCGTCCTCATCCGGGTTATAGGTATTCTCGATGATACCTTGGTGCAAATCAAGTTCAGCACCGTTGTAAACTACGATGAGAGCCTTTGCATATATATCAAACACACCCACTTCACTTGCAACGAAACCGGTAATTTTACCACCGCCGACATTATCGTAAATAGCGAGAGTTTTATCATCTGGCACAACGATTTTTGACCCATACACATTTGCCACATGTCCGTTCAGGCAGAGATTGAGGTTTCCGGCAAGGGTAATATCCGTTGGGTCGAAAGGAGGCAATTCCACATCGGTAGCGAGGTAGTAGTTACCAGAAGTAGGCATAGCGGAGGAGTTAGACCACGGTTCAAAGGTAATACCATCGTGAATATGCGGAGCTAAAGTAGTAAAAGAGATAGGTTCCGACAAGGCACTTTCACCTACTCCGTTAACAGCCGCTACTTTTACGAAATAGGTGGTATTAGCGGTAAGTCCTGACCACTCGTAGGAGTTGGTAGTTGGGCTTGCAAACTTAGTATATACTCCTTCAGCAGTAGTGCTATGATAAAGGTCATAACTTGTTGCTCCATCTACAGCAGACCACGAAAGGGAAGCCGAAGTAGAACCTATATTGCTTGCTGCCAAATCTTCCGGGGTAGAAGGAGCCACGGGAGCAGCGGCAGGTTCAATGGAGAAGGTGGTTAACGAGACATAACGATGTGTATTAGCTTGAGCTTCTGCTGTATTTGTCGGAGTGCTATATGTATCACCATATTGATCCAAATTATTCATCCAAGTATTTCTATCGTCAGTCGCCGATCCCGTCCATCTCCAATGCACGAAACGTCCACCTGTAGTTTCCGTTATATAAAATCTTAGATTATCATAGGCATCGGTGCCAATTTGCGAACTGCTGGAAGATTTATCAAACAACGTCAGTACAATATTACTTTCGCCATCCCATGCAAAAGGAGTAATCTCCAGCGGCAACGATTGTTTACCGTCTCCGAGAGTAATTGCGTTGGTGTTCAACTTTCCGTCATACACTTTTACTCCCGCTTTTTTGTTTGCGTTAAAGAAAAATTTAGATTTGTAAAGAGAGCCATAAGCCGAGGTATTATCATACTGATACGCATCAATATCATCATCTATCTCCATGAGCCAAATCTCTATATCACGCGATATTGCAGATGCAGCACTTTTACCGTCTTTAACAGCATAGTAAAAAGTGATCTTCGTAATATCACCGGCAGAAGGAGTATTCTCGTCTGCATCTTTCATTTCAGAAGGAAAAAAGAGTTGCTGCGTTATAGATCCATAGATTGAAGCAGAATTCATGATCATAGGCACCGAATAACTTTTAATTGCAGTAGTTGGTTCCACTGTATAATCCGTTGCCATCACAGACGAAGGGATAAAAGAGAGTGCGCAGAGGGCACAGAAAAGGGTAAAAAGATTCTTTCTCATATGACTAATACCTTTAAAAATTTCAAATTTATGATTTATGATTTTAGGCATGTGTGATTTAAGACATAATCTTAAAAATCGTACATTCGTTTTACAACATTTTGGCGATTTTTGGGCGTTTTTAGGGGGCTCGACCATAGCTATTGACCACGTGATGACCACGTAATGACTACGTTCCGCACCCGTTGAAACCTCTAAATCTTAATAATCGTGTATGTTTTGGATCGCACAATTTGAGGAATTCTGCAATGCAACATTTGGATGTTCTATTTAGCAAAATGTTCAAAAATCTGGGCAAAGGTACGCAAAAATTTACAAATACGCAAATTTTTAGTGCATTTTTTTGTATTTTTTGCATTTTTTCTTGCATATGTCAAAAAAAAGCAGTACTTTTGCACGCGATTTATTTATTTTGGTTCAAAATGACCGAAAATGATCCAAAAAGAAATATTGCAACTAATTACATATATGAAAAAGATTTTTACGTTATTATGTGCGGCGATGATGGTCGCAGCAGTGGAGGCAAAGGTCATTCTGACCGAGAGTTTTGAACGGACAATAGGTCAGCTCAGTTTGGACGGAGACACCGCTATGGGAACAAACACCGATGATTGGTGGAGTTACAGCGGATCAGCCAACTACATCCAAGTAGAGGAGGGTACGCTCTCCTATCCGAGTTATGCAACTACAGGAAAGGGTAACAAGGCCAATTTGTATTCCACCGGAGCAGATGATTTTCGCAAGTTCAAACAAGAGTATAAAAGCGGAAAGGTGTATCTGGCTGCGATTGTGAACGTAGATGAGATAAAGACCAGTGTCACTTCAGACTACTGTCTGTCTCTTGGCAGCGGAGAAGCAAGCGGTATGTACGCTCGTCTGTACACCAAATCCGTGAAGGAAGACGGTCAATTTGTAGGCTTTAAGTTTGGCGTGGCTAAGAACAACGAGTCAGCTACCTACGTAGGCTTAACGGAGGAAGTTTATAAGGCGAAGACCGATTATCTGGTGGTTCTGGAATATGAGTTCGTGGACGGTGACAAGAACGACACGGCACGTCTGTATGTCAACCCTACCAAAGCAACCACTGCTCCGACCCTCGTTTGTGTACAATCCGTGCAATCAGGCAGCGGAGCGGAGCAAGGAGCTAACTGCAAGAATGATGCAAGCAAGATTGCGTCTGTTAACCTGCGTCAGGGTAGCACGACGCCGAAGATTTACATAGACGAGATCACAGTTGCCACCACCTGGGATGAGTTGTTTGCAGACGAAGGCGGAGACACACCGGGCGGAGGTGATCAGGACGAAGACGATGCTTTGGTGATCGACTCCGAGGACAACCTGATTGCGAACAGCAGTTTTGAAGAGTACAGCTGCAACCTTTTTGGTTGCCAGTTTGAGGAGTGGGGCTTCGCTTTGGGTAGCGCAATGGCTAACTCGTCCGACAAACTGTTGGGCAACAACTCAATTATGATGAACCCGACTTCGTTGGCAACCACGATCGACCAAGGCGTGCAGTTGACTGATGCCAGTTATGCGGCAGGCACTAAGTTCACCTTGACGCTCAACTATAAGATTATCACTATGCCGGAAGGCGGTGCGCTGAAAATGGATTGCTACTGGGAGGCCGCAGCAGGTGGTGACTCCGAGGCGATCGAGGCACACGATGCCGAAGTGCTACGGGGCGAACTGGCAAGCGGTAACGCATGGAAGCATAAGGTAGTAACGACCACCAAGCCGGCCAAGTCCGCATACCTGCGTGTACGCGTGACCATCCCGAAGGGCGCTAAAGTGCTGTTCGACGCTTGGTGTCTGCTCAAAGAGACTGCCGCTCCGGACGAGCCGTTCATTGAGGTATCGCCGGTTCAGCTATCGTCGGTAGAGACGACTCTGGGTAACACGGTGAACTTCCAGACGGTACATATCCGTCAAGGCAACCTGAGCGGTAAGACGACGTTCTACGTAGGCGGTAAGGACGCGAGCCAGTTCAGTCTCTCGGCTAGCGAGTTAGCGGCGGATCAGAGCGATTTAGACCTTATTATAACGTACGCACCTACGAGCGCAGGTACGCACAGTGCATCGCTGATCTTTGATAATGCGTCTCATACGACCATCCTGCCGGATATGATCTCGCTTAAGGGAACCTGTACCGACCCGAGTGCCAAACCCGTGCTTACCGTCACGCCGAGCACCTTACCTGATTTTGAGGTGCTGGAAGGCAAGCAGCAGAAGATGACCGTAACGCTGAGCAGCGTGAACTGCACGGATTTTGTCTATGCCCGCGTGGATCATATCAGTCCGGTGGAGCACGGTACGTTCACTATCGACGGATCGATGTTCAGCAAGAACAGCGAGGCAACGGTGACGATCACTTTCTCGCCGTTACAGGCCGGTACGTACCAATCGACGCTGACGTTCTACACCGCTGGTGCGGAGAATGTAGTGGTAACGCTGAACGGAAAGGGTATCGCGAAGACGCCTGAGACGATCGATTGGCAGACCTCATTCGTATGGAACGAGAGTAATCCGTTGACCTATATGGATGAACCGTTCGACAATATCAAGCATAACGAGACACTTATCTTAGAGGGATGGCAGAACGTAGCGGATGTAGATGCCCGTCCTTGGTGGGGCTTCGACGAGAGCAAGATTTCTCCCGTCCGCGGCGAGGATTCCTACGCAAAAGCTACCGCTTACCAATACGGCAAGGACAGTACGGCACTCTGGGATATGTGGCTGGTAACGCCGGCACTCGACTACAAGAACGCCGAGAAGAAAGTGTTTGCATTCAATGTGATGGCAGAGTACCTGGCTGACGAAGGCAACAAACCGCAGTTGGGCATCTATTATATCGACGCGACAGGCGCTGAGCTGTTCGTGCAAGACCTCACGTCCAGTTTCGAACTGCCGTCCACCAGTGACGAGAACCTCGTTTGGTACTCCTACATCCTGGATCTCACGCCGTACGCTCAGACGATGGCAGATGTGTTCCATATGGCATTCCGCTACACCGGACCGAACGGCAATGAAGGGGCCGTGACCTATTATATTGACAATGTCAGCTGGGGCAAGGAAGATCCGGTAGAGGGTATTGAGAGTGTTCAGTCATCAGCTGTCAGCAGTCAGAAGATCCTCCGCAACGGCCAACTCCTCATCCTCCGTGACGGCAAGACCTATAACGTGCTGGGTACACGGGTTGAGTAAATAAATATAGATAAATACAACAAAGGATGTTGCAAATAGCGGATTAAAGGGTCAAAATGCAAAATAAGATGTACAAAACGTAATTTTTTAAGAAATTATATACATTTTGTTTGCATATATCAGAAAAAAGCACTACTTTTGCAGCGATTTTGATATTTACTTACTCACAGCATGTGAGGATTCGATTTCTTGGATCGGGTCTCGGCCCATCCAAGAATCGTTTTTTTAAAGCGTAAGTTGTGATTATAAGTAAAGAAAATAGATCCGTTGCGGAAACAATTATTGTATTACGTATACGCTGAATAGATTTTTGATATTTTTTGTTTACTAGAACAACCGGAACGGGACAGGAACGGATCGATTACGTAGGCATTACCTATGAATCACGTATCCTACCCCACCTTATATATACTTACAGTATATATCCCGTGATTTTGAAATTGATAATTATTAAATAGGTATTAGTATATGAAAAAAATTTTACTTAGTTTAATTGCTTTAGCAACCCTCTGCACAAATGTGTGGGGAGCGGTGACGTACGATTTGAACACAACCACAAAGACCCTAACAATCTCTGGCACTGGAGCCATAGAAGATTTTGACAATTGGGACGGCAGTGGTTCTCATAAACGTCCAAGCAACTGGACAGACAAAGCAGAAACCGTAATTATAGAAGAGGGAGTTACTACTATCGGAACGAGTGCATTTCATGCCTGTACAAGTCTAAAACACATCTACATTCCTAAATCGCTTACTTTATGCAAGGAGCGTTGCTTTCAGGGTTGCACTGTTTTAGCTGACGTTTACTATGCTGGCACTCCGAATGAGTGGGCACAAATTACCTTTACGGCCACATCTACTTATCCTTATGGTCACCCATTCAATGCTTCAAGTGCATCAAAACGTAAGTTTTATTTTTACGGATGCGAAACGTGGGCCGCATCTATCGTATTGACCTATGGTATCACAGAAGTAAAGGCCTATGCTTTCTATAAAGCGACAGATGTTACGGGCATAAATATTCCTAGCTCTGTGACAACAATTAGGACTAAAGCATTTAATGTATCATCTTATAACAGCGCCTGGGTTGCAATAAATAAAGAAGCAGCCCCTTCGACTGTTGCATCTGATGCCTTTAACACAAGTACAAATTTATATATTCCAAATGATGCTACCGGCTACACTGTAACTCCATGGTCTAGTTTCACGAACAAATACAACGTACCGATTGAAGGAACCATGACTGCAGAAATGGGTGCTGGCATTAAGTGGGATTTAGATGTAGATGGTACTCTAACGCTTAACGCGACGGGAGCAAATAAAAAAATTAACCTCACTGGTGCGAACACATATAATTCGTACCCTTGGCGCTATTTTCGTAGATTAGTCGAAAAAGTAGTCATAAAAGGCGAGATTGATGATTTAACAGAATCGTTGAGATGGTGCTATGGTATATCAGAAATAGATAACCAGCAAACAACCATTCCCTCTTTCTCTAATGAGACTAATAAGATTACATATAGCGCAATGTTTAATCAACGTGATAACATTGTTCTAAAAATCAAATCCGCTTCTTTGGCTGATGCCAGCGTAAGCAATTTAGGTTCTGATCCATGGGACAACGCAAAATTAGACATCCAGCTTTCCGACAATTTAGTTATTAGTGATGAAAATACAAATAACACAACATTGTTGGCAAATTGCAGCACATATGTAAAGAAACCTATTACTCTGAAACTTAATCGTACACTTATTGTCGATGGAGAACAGTACAACACCTTCTGCTCGCCGATTGCTTTAACGGCAGCACAACTAAATGATGCAGATATTCGTGCATTGGTAAGTTCGAGTTTGGATGACAACGTACTGACACTGACTTTCTCGTCAAGTTCGCTTGATGCTATCGAAGCAGGCAAACCCTATCTGGTTAAGCCGTCGAGCGAATTAGCCAACCCGACGTTCACCAACATTGCGCCGAATAGTCTTGTTAGCACAACGACCAACACCGAGACTGAGTACGTTGACTTCATCGGTGTCCTTGCTCCCACCCTGTTAACCGGAGGTGACAAGAACACGCTCTTCCTTGGCGCCGACAACGAACTCCTCTGGCCGGAAGCAGATGCAAGCATCAAAGGAATGAGAGCTTATTTCTCCGTCAAAGGCGAAGCCCAACAAGCCGCTAAACGTGCGCGTATCGTAATGAATAAGGATGCAGCGACAGGATTACAGAACACAGAGCACAGAACACAGACTCAAAAAATCCTTCGTGACGGACAGATCATCATCATTCGTGACGGCAAAGAATACAACGTGCAAGGTCAAATGATTAAATAGTACAAGGCTTATGAAAAAGAATTATATAGTTCCTACGATGTCGGAGAGTGCAGTAGCACCCGTATCGATTTTGATGAGTAGCGGCAGTAGAAGTGTCGATAGTAACCTTAATATTCACGGAGGTAGCAACTCCGGCAATGCAGCCGCAGCCTTTTAAACGTGCTAATTAAGAAAGGGAGAAGCATATGAGAAAGATCTTTTTAGCTGTCGCACTATGTGCGATGACATTAGCTGCAAATGCAGCTTACCGCAAGTATTTGTGCGGTATCACCAGTGTTCAGGTTGATACGCTGCAAAGCGCAACCAAGAATCAGTTTACCCTCACCTTCGAGCAGAAATGCAAGAACACGGCAGAGTACAGTAAACCGGACACATATTACACCTCTACCGTCAAGTTGGTACTTAACTCGGATGACCGCACCCTTGAAGGTGTTTACACTACCGAAGGTGCAAGTACAACCAGTTCATCTGCAAACGTAAACGACCAGACCATCAACCTCATTACATCGGAGTTTACATCTGGTTCCACCAGCCGTTTGTTGCGTAAAGATAGTATCTCTACTTTCACCATCGAGAAAGTGGACGAGACCCATTACGCTATCACTTCAGGTGACTTGTTTTTCTCCAAACGCTTGGATCAGACCACGGACACTTGGGAGTATTTCTATAGCTACGACGCAGACGAGATCCTTACCGAAGGTATCCAACCGAAGCCCTTTGTCTTTGGATACTCCGGTGAGTATGAGGAGGCCGTTTATAACTACGACATGACCGTTAATGGTATCAGTGTAGTTCGCGACGACAGCGAATATGACGCTATCCGCTATTTCCTGACGCTTAGTTGCGTAGGTAAGAACCGCGAAAACAACACCGAGCGTAATTACGAAGTACAGTTGGCCATTTACCCCACTTCGGAGTCCATCGTGGGTACATTTGCCACGCAAGGCGGTAACCTGCTTTACTCGTCCAACAGCTACGTCAAGGACCTCAAGATTAACAAAACCCGTTACCTTGCCAATGACTCGATCAGCAGTATTCAGATCAAGTCGAAGGGAGTAAACCAGTACAGTTTCTATGGCGGTACGCTTATCTGTACAGATATTGATGCCAACTACATGGCTATTTATGGCAAAAAACGCGTAGAAGCTGTGCATTATTACCACTTCAGCGATAATGACGGTCAAGGTATCCCCTTCGGTTATGACGAGACCAGCACGGAGATTGAACTGACACCGAATAAGATCGATATCGAGAGCACTATTAACGGACTTGAGCTCACGCTCCAGACTACCGATGCCAATAACGTCGCTTATACGGTTTATCTGATTTTGGACAGCGAATCGCTTGCCGGCACGTTTACCTACACCAGCGGTTTGAGCGCTTGGTCCAAAGTGGAGCGTGGTACCATCAGCAGTTCGTACGTCGCAAGCGGCGCGACCGTCACCATCAACGCGAAGGGTAACAACGCTTACACGATCTCCGGTAGTTTGCTCTGCGAGAACGGCAATACCTATATCCTCAAAGCGTTTGACTTCAATTACGGCACTGTCGGAATTGATCAAATCACCAATGACAAATCACCAATGACAAATAAGGTCATCCGTGACGGACAGTTGATTATTATCAATGACGGTAAGATCTTCAACGCTCAAGGTGCACAGCTTCAATAAGCCGTTTTTGAACATAAAAAGAAAGAAAATCTCACGTACATTTGCGTATGTGAGATTTTTTTTGTACCTTTGCAGCCGATTTGATTGCATAGCTCTATGAAAAGAGGATTTTTATGTTTGATGCTGTGCGTGATGGCGGTCATCAAAGCCGTTGCAGCTTATACGCTTACAGCAAGCAGTGTGACTATCACCGACGTGACGGTCGATAAGAATAACTTCTTCGTTTTGGTCAAAGCAGCCACCTCTACCGGTGAGTACGAAGTGGGCTTCGATGTATGGCCCGCCCAACACTCGGCTATCGGTTCCTTCAATGCCGATGACAAGACCATCGGTTACGTGAGTAGCTATGTCCACAAGACCAAAGCGAACGGCAGTGCGGTAAATATGTGGTACTACCCGGACGAAGAGGCTCCGATCAGTCTGAGTATTGAGCAGAAAGATGAGACAACCTGCACCTTGAGCGGTTCCATCACCGCTTCCCGTAACGGTCAAGCTTATACCTATGACATCCCTGCTTTTGACTTCGCCTATGCGGAAGGACCCGTTGATCCCGAACCCGAGAAAGACCCCTACCGCTTTGAACCCGAGACACCGACCACGATTAACTTCACCGCCGACGTCATTCATTTCCGACAACGGAGCGGCTATATCGAAGTCACGCTCAACGAGATGGCGAACGAGACCTATGATTGGATCGAACTGCGTCTGCTCTCCGACACCATGGACATGCCTGCCGGCACCTATACGATCAACGATAGTTATACCGAGGGTACGCTGACGGCTTCCAAAGGCTACTTAAACAATACTGCCGGCGATGACCCCTGCTACGTGGCAATTCGTGTCCAAGAAGAATGGGGACAATACACCCCGTATTACTTGGAAAGCGGTAACCTGACCGTTCGTTTTAACACCAAAGGCGATACGATCTTTATCACCGGAACCGCCTTCTCGCATAACGGTTCTACCATCAACGTGAACGCAAAAGCGTATAACATGCTTTATGTAGAAGAAGAGCAACCCAAAGAACCGGAATTCGTGAACCTTGCCATCGACACGGTGGTTATCACCTATCTGAGCAACCTGTCCGACAGTGCCAATAACATCTTCTACTACACCTTCAATTTCAGCAAGGCAGATGATTATCCTACCGTGCTGACCGATGTCATCCTCTCCAAACCGATGGAATTGGTTGCCGGTACTTACACCCTGGCTAACAGCACATTAGACGGACTTCAGTTATCGCAGAACCAAACGGATTTCGAAGCGAATATCTTTGCCGGAGGTGCCTATAATTTCGTAACCGCTTCCCTCACCCTCACACCCTCCAATAACGGTCAGTGGCGCTATGAGATGGTGATGAACGACGATATCGGCAGTGAGTACACGTTTGCTTTTTCGCAGACACCGCATATCATCCTGTACCCCGAACCGGTGGTTAACCCCGAAGATCAACCCTACACGGACGAACAGAAGGAGATCTCTATCGTCAGCGTCGCCTTAGATACAATCGTTTGGGATGCGAAGTCGGTAAGCAAAGACGGTGTCATCGACATCTATCTCACGCAACTCAAAGCGGATAGCTACGGTCTGCGTGCTTACATGGCATTGGGTATGTACGCCAGCCAGGCCTACCCTGCCGCAGGAACCTATCCGGTGAACGGGACCGAAGAGGACAACACTTTCAGTGCCTCGATGGGTCGATACGGTAACATCCTTTTCCCCTGCTATCTCACCCTGATGGACGATGCTGGTTGGGCGCACGCCGTTTGGTATATCGTGGACGGAAACATCACTCTCTCTTACGAAGGAGAACAACCCATCCTGTCCGGCGAATGTACGTCTTACTTCGGTTCGACCATTAAATTCGCATACCGTCCTGCCGCACAAGGCATTGAAACAGTCGAAAGTCAAAAGTCGAAAGTCGAAAGCCGGAAGATCATACAAGACGGACAACTGTTCATCCTGCGGGACGGCAAAAAATATTCTATAATGGGACAAGAAGTTCGTTAATTGCGGACAAAATTCATTATTTTGGGGAAAAGTGGCATACACTCTTGTGTATGTCATTTTTTTTTTGTACCTTTGCGGCCGATTTTAATTTGGCATAGTGTGGCCTGTAGAAAAAGTTTATGCAAAATATTCGAAACATAGCAATTATTGCGCACGTGGACCACGGCAAAACGACCTTGGTCGATAAGATGCTGTACACGGCGCATGTGGTGAGTCAGAAATCCGAATTCAGCGATCAACCCAAAGAGTTGATCTTGGATAACAACGATCTGGAGCGGGAACGCGGTATCACCATTCTCGCCAAGAACGTAGCCATCGACTACAAGGGAACGAAGATCAATATTATCGACACTCCGGGGCACGCTGACTTCGGCGGTGAGGTGGAACGTGTGCTGAACATGGCGGATGGCGTACTACTGCTCGTCGATGCCTTCGAAGGTGCGATGCCGCAGACACGATTCGTGCTGCAGAAAGCACTCGAACTGGGACTCAAACCGATCGTCGTCATCAACAAAGTGGATAAACTCAACTGCCGTCCGGACGAGGTGCAGGAAGAAGTCTTCGACTTGATGTGTAACCTCAACGCGACCGATGATCAGCTCGATTTCCAGACCCTCTACGGTTCTGCCAAGCAAGGTTGGATGTCCACCGATTGGCGCAAACCGACCACCGACCTTACCGACCTCATGGACGCCATCATCGAGTATATACCGGCGCCGGAAGAGAACCCGGGTACGCCGCAGATGTTGGTCACTTCGCTGGACTACAACTCCTATGTAGGCCGTATCGCCATCGGTCGTGTACACCGCGGAGAGTTCAAAGATGGTCAGGCCGTCACGCTCGCCAAGAAAGATGGCACGATGGTTAAGACCAAGATCAAAGAGCTGCATACCTTCTCCGGTATGGGGCATGTGAAGACAGATGTTGTCAAGAACGGCGACATCTGCGCCATGATCGGTATTGACGGTTTTGAGATCGGCGACACCGTCTGCGATGCAGAGAACCCCGAGGCACTCAAACCGATTGCTATTGACGAACCGACGATGTCCATGACCTTCTGCATCAACGACAGTCCGTTCTTCGGACAGGACGGTAAGTTCGTAACCAGCCGACATATCCAGGATCGTCTCAATAAAGAGCTGGAGAAGAACCTTGCCCTGCGTGTCGAGAAAGGTGCGGAAGAGTCCTCTTGGCGCGTCTATGGACGTGGCGTACTGCACTTGTCTGTCCTCATCGAGACCATGCGTCGCGAAGGATACGAATTGCAAGTGGGTCAACCCCAAGTGATCATCAAAGAGATCAACGGTGTCAAGTGCGAACCGGTTGAGTCGCTTACCGTCAACACCCCCGAAGAGTGCTCCGGTAAGATCATTGAGTTCGTCTCTACCCACAAAGGCGAGATGACCAAGATGGAGATGGTCAACGACCGTGTACACCTCGAGTTCACCATCCCGTCCCGTGGTATCATGGGTATGCGTACCTACGTCATGAACGTCTCGGCAGGTGAAGCCATCATGGCACACCGCTTCCTGGAGTACCAACCCTGGAAAGGCGAGATCGTCAAACGTAATAACGGTTCGCTCATCGCCATGGAGGCCGGTACCGCCTATGCATACGCACTCGACAAACTGCAAGACCGTGGCAAATTCTTCATCGATCCGCAGGAAGAGGTCTATGCCGGACAGGTAGTGGGCGAGAACGCGAAGGAAGGCGACATCGTGATCAACGTCACTAAATCCAAGAAGCTGACGAACATGCGTTCGAAATCCGCAGACGACAAAGCCGTTCTTCCGCCGCCTGTTCGCATGTCACTCGAGGAAGCACTCGAGTACATCAAAGAGGATGAGTACGTGGAGGTAACCCCGCACGCCATGCGTATCCGCAAGATCATCCTCGACGAACTGGAACGCAAACGCGCCGGCAGAATATAACTAGTTTCCTAGTTCCCTAGGTTCCTAGTTTCCTGGAAAAATAATTAAAACAACAATATTTATGCAAATTAATCAATCTGAAGTAAAAGACCTGAAAGCTGTCGTAACGCTGACTATTGAGCCGGCAGACTATCAGGAAGAAGTGGCTAAGCAACTCAAAGAAGTGCGCCACAAAGCACAAATGCCGGGTTTCCGTCCGGGAATGGTTCCTGCCGGCTTGGTAAAGAAAATGTACGGCAAGGGTATCTTGGCGGACGTTCTTAACAAAAAAGTAGGCGAAGGTCTGCAGAAACATATCGAGGATAACAAACTGAATATCCTGGGTGATCCGCTGCCTAACAAAGAGCAAGGAAACGTAGATCTCGATCACGAAGAGACCTTCACCTTTGCCTTCGACATCGCTGTCGCACCTGAGTTCGACGCTAAGTTGACGGCTAAGAACAAACTGCCGGAATATACCATCGAACCGACCGAAGAGATGATCGACAAACAGGTGGAAGCTTATGCCAACCGTTTCGGCGAGTACATCCCGGAGGACAAAGAGAAAGGTACGAAAGCAGAAGTAAAACCGGTACCGGTAGATGCTGAGTTGTTCGCAAAAGTGTACGGCGCTGACGCTCCGAAGGATGAGAAAGCGTTCCGTGCTCGTATCAAAGAAGACATCGTTCGCAGCCTGGCTGAAGAGTCCAAATACCGTTTCGGTATCGACGTCAAAGAGGCGGTCATGAAGAAGATGGAGAAGGTCGAATTCCCGGTGGACTTCCTCAAACGCTGGGTACTTGAGACCAACGATAAGATGACCCAAGAGGAACTCGATAAGGACTTCGATAAGATGCTCGACGAACTCAAATGGCACCTCGCTAAGGACCAGTTGATGAAAGAGTTCAAGATCGACGTGCAGAAAGAGGAAGTGGAAGAGTTCGCGAAACGTATCGCTAAGATGCAGTTTATGCAGTACGGCCTGATGAACGTAGAAGACGCTATGCTCGCTAACTACGCTCAGGAGATGCTCAAGAACGAGAACCAACTGCGTAACATCGTGGAGCGCGTCGTTGAAGACAAGATCTTCGCTGCTATCAAGGGCGTTGCCAAGATCGAAGCAAAGACCATCTCGCAAGAGGATTTTGACAAACTCTTCAAGTAAATCACAAATCACAAATCACAAATCACAAATTGAATGTTTCACATTCATTTTATAGCTATTGGCGGTGCGGCAATGCATAACTTGGCATTAGCCGTCGCCTCCAAAGCGGGGTACAAGGTAACGGGGTCGGACGATGAAATCTTCGACCCTGCTTTGTCTCACTTGCGTGACGCAGGTCTCCTGCCCGATGAGATGGGTTGGCACCCCGAACGGATCACACCCGACATCGATGCCATCATCTTAGGTATGCACGCACGCGAAGACAATCCCGAACTGGTTCGGGCTCGGGAGTTAGGCATCAAGATTTACTCCTTCCCGGAGTACCTCTACGAACAAACCAAAGATAAGATCCGTATCGTCGTAGGCGGGTCACACGGTAAGACAACCACCACCTCCATGATCCTCTATGTGCTCAACCGACTCGGTATCGAAACCGACTACATGGTAGGGGCGCAGATAGAAGGCTTTGAACGAATGGTTCGCTTGTCCGATACGGCGAAATACGCTGTCTTCGAAGGAGACGAATACCTCACTTCCCCACTCGACCTGCGTTCCAAATTCCTTTGGTACCACCCCCATGTAGCTATCCTTACAGGCATCGCTTGGGATCATATCAATGTCTTCCCCACTTTCCCGGAGTACGTGGACACCTTTCGTAAGTTCGTTCATTCGATCGAACCCGAAGGGTCCTTCATCTACTATAAGGGCGACGAGAATCTGCGTCTGTTGGCGGAAGAAATCACAAATATTTCCGTCATCCCGTATCGGGAATATGACGGAAATACCCCCATGCAGGTCTTCGGACGTCACAACATGCAGAACCTCCAAGCCGCAATGCTCGCTTGTCACTGTATCGGCGTAGCACCCGACGATTTCTACCGGGAGATCAGTACCTTCACCGGCGCCAGCAACCGTCTGGAGAAGATATGCGAGACGGAAACGAGCGTGGCGTACAAAGATTTTGCACACTCGCCGTCCAAACTCAAAGCAACCGTCAATGCCGTTCGGGAACGCTATCCGGAGAAGAAACTCATCGCCTGCATGGAGCTACACACCTTCAGCAGCCTCATGGCGGATTTCTTACCGCAATACAAAGATTGTATGAAGGAAGCCGACATTGCCTATGTCTATTTCAATCCCAAAGTGATCGAACATAAACGACTCACTCCGATCACAAAAAAGGAAGTTCGCGATGCGTTTGGCACGAAAAATGTAGAGGTGTTTACAGAGAGCGAAGCCCTGCAAGAACGTCTCAAAAGCCTCAACTACGGCAACACGGCTTTATTAATGATGTCATCAGGCACCTTCGACGGCATTAACGTAAAAGAGTTTGCAACGAATCTTTTATCTTTTAGTGAGTGAAACGAACGGTCTTTCGTCTTTTATCTACAGTTATGAATAAACAACAAAAACGCGATTATCTATACATGCGCATGGCGCGCACTTGGGCAGAGAATAGTTACTGCGTGCGCCGCAAAGTGGGTGCGCTGCTGGTCAAGAACCAGATGATCATCTCGGACGGCTACAACGGTACTCCTTCGGGATTTGAGAACATCTGCGAAGATGAGAACAACGTCTCTAAACCCTACGTGCTCCACGCCGAAGCGAATGCGCTGACAAAGGTAGCCCGCTCTAACAACAGCTCCGATGGCGCAACCCTGTACGTCACCGCCTCGCCTTGTCTCGAGTGCTCCAAACTGATCATCCAATCCGGTATCAAACGCGTCGTGTACGGCGAAGAATACCGCATCATGGACGGCGTCGAACTGCTCAAACGAGCCGGCATTGAAGTCGAATTCTTAAATGACAAAGAACAATGAAAAAGTATCTTCTTCCTACATTGACGGTTATCGGCGTTGCCTTAGGCTTGTTCATCGGCATGTCGCTGACACAGAAAGCTAACGCACAACGTCTCGTCATTCGTGACGGTCAACTCAGCTTCGAGCAATCGAAAGTGGACGAACTGCTGCACCTGATGGAAACGGCATATGTGGACCAACTGGACATCGATAGTATCACCGACGAAGTGATGACGGAGATTATACAGAAACTGGACCCGCATAGTGCCTACATCCCCAAAGAAGACCTGGAGATGGTCAACAGCGAACTGGCAGGTTCGTTCTCCGGTATCGGTGTGCAGTTCACCATCCAGCAAGACACCGTACGTATCGTAGCAGTCATCGCAGGCGGACCGAGTGAAGGAATGGGCGTGCTGGCAGGTGATAAGATCATCACCGTCGATGACAGTGTCTTCACCGGTAAGAAGATGAATAACGAGAAGGTAATGCGCACCCTGCGGGGCGAGAAAGGAACACTCGTCAAGTTAGGCATCCTGCGTGCCGGTTCACCGGAACTGCTCTATTACACGATCACACGTGGCGACATACCCGTAACCAGCGTAGATGCCAAATTCATCATCGAGGCGAACGGAAAGAAGATCGGTTTCGTGCGGGCGAATAAGTTCGGCGAGACCACCTATCGGGAGTTCATCACCGCACTGGCTGAACTGCGCGGCAAAGGGGCTACCAAATACATCATTGACTTACGGGAGAACTCCGGCGGTTATATGGACCAAGCGATTCGCATGGCGAACGAGTTCCTGCGTCGGGGCGACATGATCGTTTATGCCGAAGGCAAAGCCTATCCGCGTTATGAAGCTAAAGCCGATGGTAGCGGTCGGTTCAAAGATGCAGAGATCGTCGTTCTCATTGATAACTTCTCCGCGTCCGCTTCGGAGATCTTCGCCGGCGCTATGCAAGACAATGACCGCGCCACAATCATCGGTCGTCGTTCGTTCGGGAAAGGTCTCGTGCAACAACAGATACCCTTCGACGACGGGAGTGCCGTTCGTCTGACCGTAGCACGTTACTACACCCCTTCCGGACGTAGTATTCAGAAACCCTATAAGTTAGGCGAACAGGACAATTACGAGAACGAACTGCTGGAACGCTGGGAGCATGGTGAGTTCTATTCTGCCGACTCGATACACTTCAACGACACAACCGTCTATCGAACCAAAAACGGACGAATCGTTCACGGTGGAGGAGGTATTATGCCGGATATCTTTGTGGGACGTGATACCACACTCAACACCCCTTGGTATAACCGCTGCGTGAACTTGGCGTACACCTATCAGTTCGCGTACCAATACACGGACGAACACCGCAAAGAGTTAAGCAAATACAAAGATTGGCAATCCTTGGAGAAACATCTGAACAAACAGAACCTCTTACGTTCGTTTGTAGCCTTCGCCAAGGATAAAGGCGTCGAACCCAACGAAGCAGAGATCAAGAAGTCCGCTCCGCTGATGAATCGACTGCTCAATGCCTATATCGTACGCAACATCTTAGGTGACGATGGCTTCTTCCCGCTCTTCGAACGGGACGATGAGATAACGAAAGTTGCCGTGGAGCAACTTTCGAAGTGAGAGGTTAGTGGTTAGAGGTTAAAGGAAAAATGGCAACCGGTTTGGTTGCCATTTTTTTGTTTAGAACGCTTTCAAAGCAGCTAATACGTATTGGTAGAATTTCTGAACCGTAGCGATGTTCACACGCTCGTCAGGACTGTGCGGGTGCTCGATGGTCGGACCGAACGAGATCATCTCCATCTGCGGATAGTTACCACCGATGATACCGCATTCCAAACCGGCATGGATCGTCACGATACGGGGACTGTTACCGAACTCCTTCTCGTACGTCTCTTTCATCACCTTCAGTAAGTTACTCTTGAAATTCGGTTGCCAACCCGGATAAGCACCGCTGAACTTCACATCGGCGCCTGCCAAGGAGAAGGCTGATTGAATGATCGATGCCAACTCCTCTTTGCGGCTCTCCACATTCGAACGCGTCAGACAGAAGACGGTCACCTTGTTCTCTTCCGTCTTGATCATCGCTACGTTATTCGAGGTCTCCACGATGTCCGGCATCTCCGGAATCATTCGATACACACCGTGCGGACAAAGGGTGATAGCGTGAATCAGGAAGTCCTGTACATCCTCCGGCATCTCCTGCTTGGGACACTCTACCTCCGTCGCTTTGAACGTCAGATCGGTCTCGATACCGTCGTATTCACGCAACCAGAGGTCCTCATAACGATCGACAAGATCTTGCAAGTCCTGATAACTCTCCTCCGGAATCGTGATAACCGCCGATGCCTCACGCGGGATAGCGTTACGCAACGAACCGCCTTCTACACATGCCAGACGGGCTTCGAAATTAGCGACAGCGTCTTTGAGGAAACGGAAGAGTAACTTGATCGCATTCGCACGTTGCAGGTGAATGTCGCAACCCGAGTGACCGCCTTTGCAACCCTTGAGTTCCACCTTAAGCGCGATGTCGCCCTTCTCCGTATCTACCGGTTGGAAATCGAACGTAGCCGTTGTGTCAATACCTCCGGCGCAACCTACATACAACTCGCCTTCCGTCTCCGAATCCAAGTTCAACAGGTACTTACCTTGCAACCAACCGCCTTTGAGGTCATTGGCACCGTACATACCTGTCTCCTCATCGATCGTGAAGAGTGCCTCCAGCGGCGGGTGAACAACGTTCTTGTCCGCCAAAATAGCCATCGCCGTAGCCACACCGATACCGTTGTCTGCTCCCAGCGTCGTACCTTTAGCCGTTACCCACTCACTGTTATCCTCCACATAAGCCTGAATAGGATCTTTCTCAAAATCAAACTCGATGTCGCTGTTCTTCTGCGGGACCATATCCATATGACCCTGCAGAATGATTCCCGGATGGTTCTCCATACCGGCACTCGCCGGTTTACGAATCAATACATTACCGATCTCGTCCTGAAGGGTCTCCAGACCTAAGGACTTTCCGTAGTTCACTAAGAAATCGGCGATCTCTTTGCGCTTACCGCTCGGACGCGGAATCTGGGTAAGGCTGTAGAAACAATTCCACAAACCTTTGGGCTCTAAATTTTTCATATCTTTAAACATTAAACATTCTCAACATTCAACCTTAATCAATCGTCATTTCCCCGCAGAGGTCTTTCATGATCAAATCCTTCGCCTTCTCCGGGCTTTCTCCCAAGAGCAGCATCATCTTCGTCAGCAGCGCCTCTGTCGTGATATCATACCCCGACAACACCCCTGCCTTCATCAGATTAAGCGACACCGCGTACAGACCCATCTCCACCGAACCGGTGTTGCATTGCGTCTTATTGACGATGATAATCCCTCGGTCCACGGCCGCTTTCAGTTCACGGTACAACCATTTGTCAGTAGGCGCATTACCGGCTCCGAAAGTCTCCAAGACCACTCCTTTTAAACCGCGCGTACGCAAGAGTGCGCGCACGACGGGTTGCTGGATTCCCGGAAAAAGCTTAAGCACCGCCACATTCTTATCAAACGTAGTGTGCAGCGTCAGAGATGACTCCGGATCGGAATAATGAACCAAATGCGGTTGGTACGTGATATGAACACCTGCCTTCGCCAGTGCCGGGTAGTTATAACTGTTAAAGGCACTGAAATGTTCGGCATTACGCTTCGTCGTTCGGTTGGCACGGAAAAGGCTGTCCTCAAAATAAATCGTCACCTCCGGCACAATCGCATTACCCTCATCATCCTTGGCTGCCGCAATCTCAATCGCAGTCAACAGGTTCTCCTTCGCATCGGAACGAAGAACACCCACCGGCAACTGCGAACCCGTGAAAACCACCGGCTTGGACAGGTTCTCTAACATAAACGAAAGAGCCGATGCCGAATAACTCATCGTGTCCGTTCCATGCAAAATCACGAACCCGTCGAACTCCTCATAACGGTCATAGACCATCTGAGCCATGCGAACCCAACAGTCCGGGTTCACGTCCGACGAATCCAAGAGCGGCGAGAAAGCCTCTATCTCAACCTGGATATCACCGGCAAAAAGTTCCGGCATATAGGCTTTGAACGTCTCTATGTCCGCAGGTACCAACGCTCCGGAATGACCGTCACGAACCATGGTAATGGTTCCTCCCGTAGAAATCAAAAGCACTTTATTCATAGCTTTTCTACCGTTTTAGCGCGCAAAGTTAGTAAAAAATTTGCATATATGCAAGAATTTTTGTAATTTTGCAGCGAATTTAAGCAATATGTCCACAAAAATTCTGGTTATAGACGGCGACATCAGCCTTTCCACCGTACTGAACGACTATCTCTGTAGTCGGGGCTACAAGGCGCGTGCCGTAGGGGACGGAAAAGCGGCTTTGGACCTGCTGGCTGCCGAACATTGGAACCTCGTTCTCATGGAGATACAAGGCATCGGGATGAACGGTTTTGAGTTACTCAAAGATATCCGTCACCGCTTACCGCAGATCCCGCTCATCGTACTCACCACACGCTCCGACCGGGAGAACCAGATGCGGGCGTTTCAACTCGGCTGCGATGACTATCAGACCAAACCCTTCTCCATGGATATCCTCATCTGCCGAATGGAAGCGATCCTGAGACGGGTGCGGGCGTTCGAAGAAAGCAAACAAAAAGTCTTCGACCTCAACGGACATACCTTTGACGCCACCCACCAGACCTTCGACGGCCGGCATATGTCTTCCAGGGAAAGTGACCTGCTGCTGATGCTCTGCCGGGCCGAATCGGAAGTGGTGGACAAACACCGGATCCTAAGCGCCCTTTGGAAAGAAGACAATGCCTTCACGGCTCGCTCTTTAGGCGTGTATATCAACCACTTACGTGCCTACCTCACACCCGTTGACTACGAGATTATTGCCGTTCGTTTTAAAGGTTATAAATTAGTAAATCATAAATCACAAATATGAAAATCATCGCCCCAAGTGTACTGTCTGCCGACTTCGGACATCTGGCAGAAGATTTAGAGATGATCAACCGCAGTGAGGCGGATTGGTTACATATCGACGTGATGGACGGGACCTTCGTACCCAACATCTCATTCGGTTTTCCGCTGATGGAACCCTTCCGTAAGTACTGTACCAAACCCCTCGACGTACACCTGATGATCGTTCATCCCGAGAAGTACGTAGAGCGTTTCTGCGATGCCGGCGCATGGTCGGTGGGTTTTCACCTCGAAGCCGTAGAAGATCCCTTACCGATACTGGACCTCATCAAAGCCAAAGGTGTTCGTACTTGCCTGACTATCAATCCCGATATCGATGTCCAACGACTTGTACCCTATCTCGATAAAGTGGATATGATTCTCCTCATGTCCGTCTTTGCTGGCTTCGGAGGACAGAAATTCATCCCGGAGACGATGGATAAGATCCGTTTTATTCGTCAAGAGATAGACCGCCGTGGTTTGCCGACGCTCATCGAAATAGACGGCGGTGTCAATACCCGAAACGCTGCCGAACTCTTCGCCGCAGGAGCCGACGCCCTCGTTGCCGGTAGTGCCGTCTTCGGTGCCAACGATCCCGAAGAGGCGATACGGAGTATGAAAAAGGAATAAGTCAACCATAAGAACCTATCTGAGCCCTTATAACACAAGGCTTGCGCCGTAGGCGTATTGGGTGATTATTGCGTGATTATAGGGTGATTATTGTGTGATTCAACGAATTAGAGCATATCCGATGGTCGTATTGCTGTTACCACTGGTAGCAGCAATACTGCTTTATGATCGTTTTTTTCCGCCTGCTCCCTTTCCGGAAAACCAACGCGACTATGCCTTTGTCGTGACCGCCGGACCACGTTCCACACCTAAATGTGAGCGGTTCGAAACCAAACTCATCGCCCAACGTGACAGCGGTACATGGGAAAAGGCAAAAGGAAAAGTATATCTCTACTTGCTGCGCGATAGCGCAAACACGATGCCTTCGTACGGCGACACGATCATAGCGCACACCTCCATTGAGCAAACCCACCAAGCAGGAAGAGCCTTTGCAGCACGCTACACGCTCTCACCCGCTCCCGATCACACCGTCCCCTTACAAGTTCGACTCTACAATCGTTTATCTGCCGCAGGTCTGGAAGGCGATGAGTTAGCCGTAGTAGGCGCGCTAACCTTAGGCTACAAAGACGATATCGACCCTGAACTGCGACATCGTTTTCAAGCGTCCGGAGCAGCACATGTGTTGGCGGTAAGCGGTTTGCATACCGGTATCCTTTATGTTCTAATTCTCCGGCTGTTAACCTTAGGCGGTAGATTCAAACCAAGGTACGAAAATCAACTTGGCAGATGTCTGATAAGCGGAGTGCTTATTGCCGTCATGTGGGGCTACGCATGGCTCACCGGAATGACCCCCTCCGTAGTACGAGCCGTACTGATGGTAACGCTTGTTGAGATAGGCAAAATGATCTATCGTAATAGTTTTAGTATCAACACGATAGCCGCAGCTGCGGTACTAATTCTTTTGGTTCGTCCTTATGACCTTTGGAGCGTCAGTTTTCAACTCAGTTTCGCTGCCACGGCTTCAATCGTTCTCTTCGCAAATGCCCTTGGTTCAACCATCAAATACCGTTCTCTAAAGAAAACATTCTGGGGTAAAATCCTCAATTGGTTCATCGGTATTATACTCGTATCCTTAGCCGCTCAACTCGGCACGATGCCCATCACAATGTTCCATTTCGGACAAGTAAGTACCTACTTCCTGCTTACCAACTTTCTCGTCCTTCCGCTTGCCACCTTGCTGGTACCTTCGGGTTTGCTTTCTATCGCTTTTGGAGGCAGCGGAATCGGTTTGCTTGTCGGAAAAGTCACAAGTGGCTTGGCTTGGTTGATGAACCACGCCGTAGGATGGATTGAAAGTTTACCCGGCAGTACCGTTTCGGCACAGGTTAACGGTCCCATGATTGTCGTATATTATGCACTTTTATTGTGTTTTTTGGTCTTTGTACTAAGAAAACGCACATAAAAACACATGCGCGCTTGCGTATATCAAAAAAAAGTTGTACCTTTGCAGCCGATTTGGAAATTTAGTACTGATGAAAAAACTTTTTGTCAAAAAAACACTGTTATCTATACTGTTCCTTTCGGTCAGTATCGGTGTTTGTGCGCGCAACAGGTTCAGCCTGGATGAGGACAACTATCATTTCGGCTACGTGACGGCCGGACTCGGTTATACTTCCCTTAGTTATCATTCCGGAGACATCTCCGCCAAAGGCGGTGTGGGGTGTCTGGCAGGATTCGGTTATGAGTTCCGTCGCCATAACGCTTGGGTCAGTGCCGGCTTGCAATTCCAGCGCTTGGGCTCGGAATTGAACATCAACGACTATACCTATACCCCGCCCGTCGGAGGTTTGGATGACCTGGGACGCGTGGTCAAAGAGTACCGCTATTCCATTCATCAGCACGACCAACAGAACTGGATGACATTGGACATCCCGGTGATGGCAGGTTACTATAACAACGGTTTCTATATCGGAGCCGGTTTCAAAGTGGCTTTCCCTGTTTATACCGCCGGTAAGGTGAGCGGTTCGTACGATATCGACGCCCTCTACGACCGCTATGTCGGTATCGTCAGCGATATGCATTACTACAAGACCTATCCGTACGAAGGCAATATGGAGCGTTATCCCCTTCGTCCGATGGTTTCGGTAATAGGCGAAGTCGGTTTTGACTTCCTTTCGCTCATGACCACCAATGACCGCTTATGCCACCTGCTCAAGGTAGGTATTTACTTCGAATATGGACTGAATACCGTTAAAACCAGCCCGATTTCGGAACCCGTCACCATCAATCCGCAAAACATTACCGATGCAACCATAAACCCCTATTATGCTACCGAGAAAGGTGCGCTCAGTCACACCGTTCCCTATATGGTAGGTGCCAAAATAACCTACATGATAGGTGGTAGCCGTAGCGCTACGGCTACTTGGCATAAGGGTTGCCAATGCTATGGATACTAATCATACCGATTTAGAAGAACATGAAGAAATCATACCAACATACTTTATGGTCTGCAGCACTCGTTCTACTGCTCTCCTTGTGCTCCGTAACGGCTTTTGCGGCGAACTATACCATCAACATGCCGCCGGAGAATGTGTCTATCTGTAAGGCGGATTTACCTTATTCCTGGATGGAAAAGGACCGGACAGCTGCAGGTAAGTACACCGAAAGAGTAACCAGCCCCGACCAGCGCGAAGACGTAACCACCAAAGTGGACACCGTCCGTGTCTATACGCTCAATCTCAAGACCTTCGACTATTATATTGACGACAAGTATTTCGAATTGTGCGATGAATGTTCTTTCTCCTACAACGGAAAGACCTATGCCTACAACGCGCCGGGTGTTTATAACGATACGATCAAGAAAAGCGATCCCTGTCCCACCGTCCTTCGCCTGCATGTATTCAAGCAGACCGAATGGCATTTCTACGACACCGTTCACTGGTGTGCCGGATCAACCTACGATTGGTACGGACAACAGCTGACCGAATACGGCGATTATGTCGCCGAAGATGCGGACTCGCTCCGTTTCCTGCATCTCATTATGCATAATACGGTCGAGCGCTTCGATACCGTTTCCATCTGTCAGGGCGAAGTGTACTGGTGGATGAAAAACAAATACACCCAAACCGGTGACTACACCAACAGCAAACTCAAAACCCGCTATGGATGTGACAGTATCTGCCATCTGCATCTGGATGTATTGCCTGTCCCCGTACCGGTTCATTTTTACGACACAGTCTGCCAAGGTTCCTATATCGAACGGACAAGTCTTATCAACGGACACAAGATTAAGATTACGAAGGATACGGTTTATAATGATACCATAAAGTCCTCCAACATGTGTGATAGCGTCATTTCTTGGCATTTCTATTTCAAGCCGAGCTTCTTCCAAGAGGACGTCATTCAGCACTTTGAGGGGGATGCTGTCGAATGGCATAACAAAATATACACCAAGGATGGAATATACCAAGATTCAGCCCTTAACCGATTCCAGTGTGACTCCATCTGGCAACTGCGGTTAATCACTAAGTATGAGTTATACCGCCAGATAACCCGTTGTGACGGAGATACCGCCATGCACGGTAAGACGGTAGTAAATCAAAATACCGTGATTATTGATACGTTGTTGTCATCCAAAGGTGCCGACTCGATTATCCATACTACGTATAACTTCGTCATGCCGTTCTATAGTCGCGAATCGATCACTATCTGCGAGAGCGACATAGTAGAATGGACAGGACACTTCGCCGACCATAAGAATCCCTACCTGATTGACCCCGTCACAGGCGATTCCACACCGGTCTATATGATGCTGGAAGCCACGGCGGATAATTCCCCGAGAACGTTCTACGACACCTATCATCTCGATAACGGTTGCGACAGCACCTATGAGATTACCGTCACGGCACAGAAAGCGTATTATAAAGATACACTGGTCATCTGGTGTAAGGATTCTTTGGACAAATACGGACCGTTCGAATGGATCGACATGTACGGTAACCCCCAACAATGGTCGGCCCATGACATAGATACTGTCATTATCACGTCGCTCGGCAGCACACAACCGGACCCGTCACATTCCACAATAGGCGGTGAAGGATGGACGCCTATCACCGGCGGTTGCGACAGTTTGGAGCGGCTCCGTTTGATTGTCACGGAAAGTTGTTCGTTGGATACGGTCTATCTCTGTCCGGGCGGTTCCTTATCCATCGATGGATTCACCTATACCAAACCGGGTAGGTATGCCAATTGGATGCCTTCCTTCGGTTCCGACGTACGCGATAGTTTGCACACGTTCGATATTATCCAAGCCGAAGCCAAAGAAGTGGACGTTTACCAACTGGTCCGCCAATCTGAATTGCCGTACAAATGGTACGGAAAACTGCTATACACCACAGGAGTCTATCACCAAACGGACCAGACTATCCATGGTTGCGACAGTATAATCCATCTTCATCTCACCGTCGCTCCCACCAAATATGCAGATGGCGGTACCGTTGATTTCTGTATCGGACAGGATCAGGAAATAATCCTACCTCACTCCGGACATGTTATTACTCCCAAAAGTAATACGGATAATTATTTGGATACCGTTCCATACCAATTCTCCTTTGTGGATGGAGAGGGGCACACGCAGTCTATCATGGCTGACTCGGTTGTAACGTATCATCTGGTAGGACACGGCTCCTTCTTCAAAAACGAGGAGGATGTCATTAAAAAAGGAGGCACCTATACCTGGCACGACCATGGCCAAACGCGTATCATCGACCAACCCGGTGTGTACTTCGATAGTTGTACCACCATATGGGGTTGTGACTCCGTATATCGCCTTTACCTCGTAGAGGTAGAGAATTGGTATTTCCCGACCACCGCCTATGTCTGCCAGAACGATCTGCCGTATGTATGGCACGGGAAAGACCTGTACAAAGACAGTACCTATTTTGACAGTCTGCCCACCCAGCACGGTATGGACTCTGTCTATGAACTCCGCCTCTTTGTACAAAAAGCCTACGTCATTGATACGTTTGTCTATATATGCCACGACGATATATACAGACATAATGGTAAAGTAATTCCTATTGAGGAAAGTGTCAGCGCCTATATCTTCGACGATACACTAAAAACGAGATTTACGGGTTGCGACTCGATCTACCGTTACCATCTGTACCGCACCCCGAAAACGATTACCAGCGACACGGTCATTTATATCGAGAAAGGTAATACATGCACCTGGAATCGGACCGGAAAAGAATACTCTGCACTTGGATTCTATTATGACACCATTCGCTCTCCTCACACCAATTGCGATAGTATCATCTATACCTTGGAGGTGCGCAAAGATCAACCTCTACATGATACCTTGCGTGTGTCTGTTTGTAAGTCCGAAATGCCGTATCTATGGAGAGGTAGACCTATTGACAAAGATACCATTCTGGAAGATCGATGGAAAACGACCTTCCTCGGTTTGGACTCTGTCTATCGTTTGGAACTGACGGTTCTGCCTACATACTACTTCTCGGAAACAAAATACCTGTGTCCGGGAGAAGGATATAACTTCAAGAGCCAATACATCACTACCCCGGGTGTGTACTATGATTCGCTTATCTCGTCCGATCTATGCGATAGTATCCATGTGCTCAACTTGATTCCCGCACCGAAGTATTTCTTCCCGGAGACAATGACCTACGTCTATGACACCGAGTTGCCGTTATTATGGCATGGCAAATTATTGCCGGGAGAAGGTATATACTACGACTCGCTCACAACGCAAGTCGGACATCCTTGCGACAGTGTCTATCAAGTAACCGTTCTCCACACGCAGACTTATAATTTCGAAGTGAATGAAAGTATCTGCGAAGGTACCTATTTCGAATGGGAGGGAGATAAATATTTTGAATCGGGCGACTACACCAAGCGGTATAAATCCATCCATAACCTGGATTCTATCCGCACCCTTCACCTGACAGTGAACGAAGTCAAAGTGACACATATCTCCAGAAACCTGTGTAAGGGAGAGACCTTTCCTTTCCTTGACACCGTCTTAACGGAACCGACCATCTATCGGGATACGCTTATCAATCCCAACACGCTCTGCGACAGTATCTTCGAAGTGGTCGTCAACTGGTACGACAATTCCGAAACGGTGATAAACCACATCTTGTGTGGTAACAAAACCTTGCAACTCAACGGCGTTGATATCACCCATGAAGGTGTTTATTACGAAACCACCAAAGCGCAATCCAGCGGGTGCGACAGCGTCACCAAACATATCGTGACGATAGGAACACCCTATTACACCGAAGAGAAATATGTCATCCGCAAAGGCGAATCATATACTTGGCATCACTGCGGCGTACCGGTTACCTTGTATCAAGAAGGCGAATACTGGGATAGTTGCCATACTGCCTTGGGTTGCGATAGTGTGATGAAACTGACGCTGGCCTTCTTTAAAGATGTCGTCTTCCCTACACGTTATGACACGATCTGTTATTCCGACCTGCCGTACTTGTGGGATACCTATCCTATCACAAAAGCCGTTACGGAAGAGGGACTCCGGTATGACACTTGTTTCGGCAACGGAGCAGACACGATCCGTTCGCTGCACCTGACCATTATTCCTACCGTGCGAGCCTCCGAAACGCTCGAGTTCTGCTATGGAGAGAGTCATGTGATCAATGGGGTACGCTACACCGAAGATGCCGTTGTCACAGATACCCTGCCCGGTAAACACGGGTGTGACTCTATCGTGACCTACCATCTTAAGTTCTACCCGAGATACGAAGAGACCCGAACCATCAAACTCACCTCGGCACGTCCTACCTACGATGTGACGAAAGCAGATGGTGAGGTCGTCACTATCCGAACGAAAGGTGTGTATGTTTACCACTACGAGAGTGTACACGGTTGTGATTCGATGGTAACGCTCATTGTGGACGAATGCACTACGCCGATTGTCCATACAATCCCCTATAACATATGTAAGGGAGACGCCATCATCATCAATGGAAAACGTATCACACAAGCGGGAAGTTATGACTTCTTCTTTAGCTCAATCGACGGATGTGATTCCATCGTCCGATATGTGGTCAAAGAGAACCCGTCCTTTGAGAAAGAAGAAACAGCTACCATGTGTAAGAATAGTGTGTACGTTTGGCGCGGACACAGACATGATACCCTCATCACACGTCAAGGTACCTATTTCGACTCGCTCAAGACCAAACTCGGATGTGATAGCGTATATATCCTCAAGTTGTCGTACAAACGAACCGACCTCATTGACTCTATCATCCCTTGGTGTGCATCGGACCTGCCCTATTCGTACAAAAATAAAGAGTACTACGAAGACAATGTCTTCTATGACACCTTGGCAAATAACATAGAGGGCTGCGACAGCGTGATCAGATATACATTTAAAGTGAACTACCACTGCTCGGCTTACGACCAATACCATCGTTGCGTAGGGCAGACCAAAATCATTGACAACATGGTAATCGACCACGAGGGTACCTATTACCACCACCACCTGACTGCCGATGGACAAGACTCCTTGTACCGTTTCACTGTGCATGATGTAACGCCCTTCAGAGACACTATCAGACGCTCTGGATGTGACTCCATCGAATTCCGAGGAAAGATGTACTACGCACGTGGACCGGGACGAGAACATTTCGGTGTGGATCTGACCTTCCCTTTGATCGACGAAGAAGGATGCGACAGTCTTATCCACCTTGACCTCACCATCAACATGTCCTCACCGACGCATGTATATAGCAAGACGATTGCCGACTTTGACTCCGTTCCTTTCGGACCGTTCTACTATAACACCCCGGGACCTCACAGCATCACCTATACAAATATCCATGGCTGCGACAGTACGGAGATTCTCCAACTGACGGTGCTGGAGACAGAGTATCCGGAAATCGTGCATTATCAACTGTGTGCTGGGGATCCGAGAGGGATAGAAGTATTCGGGAAACGCTATACAGCCGATCAGGAGTACACCTATATCGTCGATACGACTTGGTTAGCCGGAAGGCCGGTGATCCGAACGGCCGATATCACGGTACGTAATCCGTTCATCATCACACGTTTCGATGCCCAAGAGAACCAACTTATCTGCTCTGACTTCGAAACCTTGTTCAATGTGAACTTTACTGCAGCAGATCCGCTGAACCTGCCTGATTACTACGCTGTGGACTTCCTCGTCGGAGATTTCGAAGCACACCCGATGCATCAGGAACATCCGGTGAACGGAAAGACTACGCTCGACATATCAATGCACGGACAAGGCAAATACATCATACCGGGTAACTACCGCTATCGTCTCAAATTCTGGTCTGCTGCCTGCGAATATAACGACACTACCTTCGAAGGTTCTATCCTCGTACGCTATCCGGCAGATGTCATGGAGTCATCTTGGGACGACGCTGTTATGCTCGTTAACGAGAAATACAACGGAGGTAACTGGGTCTTCAAAGCACCTTACAGATGGCAGGTGCTTTCTTCCCAAGGTGTGGATAAGACGGCCCTTGTTGCCGGTGATGCTACCCAACCTTACCTCTACTCGCCGGCTTTGGAAGAAGGAGACCGGATCGTCGCTACGTTGATACGAGAAGGATATGATCAACCTATCCCGTCTTGCGAGTATATCTTCACACCGACCCACTCCATTCTAACGAACGCGATACTCGTGCACCCGTCCGCTGTCAAAGCAAGGATGCCGATCACCGTTTCCGCTAACCATGCCGGTACGTTCCGACTGATGGATTATACGGGACGAACCTATAGCACCGGTTCCTTTATTGAAGGAGAGACGCAGATCACCATGCCGGGAGTGCAAGGATGTTATATTATCGTACTCAAAGATGAACAAGGCAATAAGAAAACCCAAAAACTCATTGTCTATTAATACGATCTACTATTAACCGTATCGCTTACACATTATCCGAGTTATGCTCCCTCATAGGAGAGGTGCTGGACGACAGTCTGGCACCTTCTTATTGGGTCAAAGCTGAGATAAGCAGCCTCAGCATCAAAGGCGGACATATGTACCTTGAATTAGTAGAAAGTCAAAAGTCGAAAGTCGAAAGAGGGGTAGCCGCCAAGATGCGTGCTACCTGCTGGAGCGGAACACAGGAGATGCTCTCTGCTTATTTCGAATCAGAAACGGGACAGACACTCCAACCCGGGATGGCAATACTCGTAGAGACCGAGGTCCAATACCACCCCGTCTATGGACTCAGTCTCTCTATCACCAACATCGACCCCTCGTACACCCTCGGCGATATCGCACGGCAACGCCAACAAACGATCCTCCAACTGCAGAAAGACGGTCTGCTGGATGCCCAACAACTGCTCCCCTTACCGACCCTTATCCGCCGTATCGCCGTTATCTCATCCCCCAACGCCGCAGGATACGAAGATTTCAAACACCAGTTGGAACATTCAACCTTCAACTTTCAACTTTCAACTTTCTTTGCTACCATGCAAGGCGAATCCGCTGCCAAATCCATCCTCGAAGCACTCGAAGAAATAAGCCAACAGTTAACAGCTAATAGCCAACTGCCTTTTGATTGCGTCGTAATCATCCGAGGCGGCGGCGCCACCACTGACCTCTCTTGCTTCGACGACTATGAGTTATGCGCGGTCTGTGCGCAATTCGAGATTCCTGTCCTTACCGGTATCGGACACACACGCGACATATCGGTCCTTGACCTTGTGGCACACGAAGCCCTCAAGACACCTACCGCCGTGGCGGAATGGCTCATTCATCGGATGGAGGACCAAACCAACCGAATCAACGATCTGCTGCAACGACTTCAACGCACCGCCGAACGACAGATACTTATTCGCCGACATCGTATCGACATGCTCGAACAACGACTCGCAGCCTGCAACCCCGAACGTATCTACCAAATGGGATACTCGCTGCTTACCAAAAACGGCAAAGTCGTTCGCTCCGTGAATGACTTACAAGAGGGAGATAAGGTAGTAACCCACCTGGCGGACGGTAGTCGTGAACTGAAAGTATGATTCTAAGCAAAGAACAACGGATCGGTGCAACAATCCTCTTCGGCATCGCTTTGGTTGCATGGATAACTGTCGCCGTATGGCCTTCCCGTCAACCCCATCTTTCCGAACCTCCCCAAACACCCAAACATCGTTCGTGGGAAGAACGCAAAGACTCTATGCGACGTGTGGACTCTATTCGTTTTGCCGAATGGTCAGCCGAACGCGAACAACGCTATGACTCTTTCCGTGTCGCCGACTCTCTTCGACGACTGGAACGCAAAACCGAACTCAAACAACTGCGGGACTCCGCACGCATAGCCGACTCCCTCTGGCGGGACTCGATGGGCATCTTCTTCGCCAAACAAGTAAAAAAAGACACTATCATCGACCTCAACCACTGCGACACAACCGACCTGCTCTATATACGCGGTGTCGGCAAATACACCGCTATCCAAATCATCCGGTATCGCGAACAACTCGGGGGGTACTACTCACCGTTCCAACTGACAGAAGAACCCTTTACCAAATGTCATCTTGATACTCTCCTCTATCATTTTACGGCCGATACAACCGCTATCATCACCATCCCAGTCAACTCTGCATCTGTCGAGATTCTCCAACGCCATCCCTATATCCGGTATAACCAGGCGAAAGCCATTTATAATCTGCGACGCAAGAAACTCAAACTGCTCTCCATAGACGACCTGCAAGACGTACCGGAATTGACTCCAAAAGACCTGCAACAAATAACTCCGTACCTCAATTTTGAGTAAATTTCCAAAAAAGTGTCATACACTCTTGTGTATGTCATTTTTTTTTAGTACCTTTGCAGCGTTTTTTAGATTAGGGGTAAAATGAAACGAAAGATAGCGATTATAGCAGGCGGAGACAGTAGCGAACACGAGGTGTCGCTCCGCTCGGCTGCAGGACTCTATTCCTTTATGGACAAAGACCGTTACGACGTCACTATTGTCGTCTTTGACGGCAAGAATTGGCATACCGAGGACGGCGAACCTATCGATAAGAATGATTTTTCTTTTACGCGTGCGGGCGTGAAGCATACCTTTGACTTTGCGTACATCACGATCCACGGTACGCCGGGAGAGAACGGGATCCTGCAGGGTTACCTCGATATGATCGGTATGCCCTACTCCTGTTGCGGAGTCTTAGCCGCAGCGCTGACCTTCAACAAATATGCCTGCAACCACTATCTCTCCTATTTCGGTTTTCATATCGCCAACAGTCTGATGCTTCGGGCTGGACAGAAACTGCCGAACGCACCGAAGATAGCCGAAACCCTCGGTTTGCCCTGTTTCATCAAATCGAACGTAGGCGGCTCGTCCTTCGGGTGTACCAAGGTAAAAACGGTCGAAGACATCTATCCGGCTATCGAGCGGGCGTTCCAAGAGGGCGATGAGGTCATTTGCGAATCGTTTATGCAAGGTACCGAAGTGACCTGCGGCGTGTATAAGACCAAAAACAAAGCCGTCGCGTTCCCGATCACTGAAGTGGTGACGCATAATGAGTTCTTCGACTATGATGCCAAGTACAAAGGGCAGGTCGATGAGATCACACCGGCACGTATCCCTGATGCTATCCGCGATAAGATACAAGCCGAGACCCTGCGCCTGTACGACATCATCGGTGCACAAGGAATTATTCGGGTCGATTGGATCATTACGGGAGACAAACTCAACCTCCTTGAGGTTAACACCACACCGGGTATGACACCCACCTCGTTCATCCCGCAACAAGTGCGTGCCGCAGGACTCGATATCAAAGATGTACTCACCGATATCATTGAAAACAAATTTTAAATCGTACATCGTAAATCGTCAAATCGTAAATCATGCTTGATATTAATAAAGCCATAGAGGCATTAGACTGGAATAAGGAACCGAAAGGTTTGTATGAACCGATCGCCTATACACTTGCTTCCGGAGGTAAACGTCTTCGTCCTACCTTAGCACTCATCGCAGCCGATGCCATTGTCAACGGCGGACTGCTTAACGGCGATGCCATTGAGCAGACACTGCCTGCAGCCCTCGCGCTGGAGATATTCCATAACTTCACCCTTCTTCATGACGATGTGATGGACAAAGCACCTGTTCGTCGTGGACGTGAGACCGTTCATGTCAAATGGAACGACAACACCGCCATCCTCTCAGGAGACCAGATGCTCATCGAGGCTTACAAGCAGTTGGCAAAAGTGCCGGCAAACAAACTGCCGCAGGTGCTTAACTGGTTCAACGAGATGGCTACCGCTATTTGCGAAGGACAACAGTACGACATGGACTTCGAGCATATGAGTCAAGTATCCGTAGATGCCTATCTGCAGATGATAGAGAAGAAGACCTCCGTCCTCCTTGCCTACGCTATGCGTATCGGCGGATATATTGCAGGCGCTACTCCGGCACAACAAGACGCCCTTTATAACTACGGCTTGCATATCGGCATGGCGTTCCAGATTCAGGACGACATCCTCGATGTGTACGGTGACCCTGCTACCTTCGGAAAAACCATCGGCGGAGATATCTGCTCCAATAAGAAGACGATCCTCCTTATCTCCGCACTCGAGACCGCTGACGCAGAGACCAAAGCAGAACTGCTCCAATGGCTCATGACCACCGATCGCAATGATCAAAAAGTGGCAGAAGTGACCAAACTATATAACCAATTAGGTGTTCGTCAAACCTGCGAAGCAGTGATGGAAGAGCATACCGCGCAAGCACTCGCCCAACTGGACAAACTGCCCCAGAACGAAGCTATAGAGCACCTGCGCGAACTCGCCGAACTCCTTGCCACCCGCAAATCATAAAATAAATCGTACATCGTAAATCGTTAAATCGTAAATCGTTTTATGCCTTATCGTCGATTACCCAACACAGACCTCGCCCGGTTACATGCCCTGCAGAACGCTATCCAGCATGCCCAGAGTGCCGACTACACCGAACAGGTCATCCCGTACAAAGTGCTGAGCGAAGCACAACGGTTCTTGGTGTCCTTTGAGAACACGGTCATGCAGTCCAAAGATAACTATAAGTCCGGTGTGAACGCGAATAAACAGTACCGCCACATCGTGCAGAACGCACGTATGTATATATCCCACTTTATCCAGGTGCTCAACCTCGCCGTTATTCGTGGAGAGATCAAAAAGGAACAGAAACTGCTGTACGGACTCGACCCGCATCAACATATCGTGCCGGACCTCTCCACCGAGGAATACCTGCTCGAATGGGGACAGAAGATCATCGAAGGGGAACAAAAACGAATGGCAAACGGCGGATTCCCTATCTATAACCCTGCCATCAACAAGGTCAAAGTGCACTACGACATCTTCTGCGAACACCAACGCCAACATACCTTCCACGTCCAGAATACCGAACGCGTACAAGGAGACCTCGAACCCCTGCGCGCACAGGCGGACGAAATCATATTGAATATATGGAACCTCGTTGAGAACTATTATAAAGACGAACTCCCTTACGCCAAATTGATGAAATGCCAACTGTACGGACTCATCTATTATTACCGCAAGGGAGAAAGAAAACTTTCGGCCGAAACCGACCGAAAGCTACAACAGATACAGGACAGCCAACCCTTTATCCAATGGTCTGCTGAGGAGTAACGACACGATCCATCTTATGGTCCCGGAAACGACGAATAGGCAAGGTGTGCTTCTTTAATTGGAAATTATAACAAACGCCTATCTTTACAGAGTGCGGATGACGCCATAAGAACCGATCGTAGAAACCACCTCCCCGACCGATACGGTTGCAGTGACGGTCAAACACCACACCGGGGATTAACATCAGATCGATAGGACCGTTATACGTTTCCGTCTGGGGCTCGGGAACACCGTAACGACCCCTACGCATCATGTCCTCTCCGTCGTAAGGACGAACCTCCATCGAGTGGCGATGGGTAACAGGAAATAGGAATGTTTTTTGATCCGCATACTTAGCGAGCAACGGACGTAAGTCCACCTCATTATGGATCGGATAGTAGATCAAGACCGTCTTCGCGTTGTGGAAAGCAGACATCTGCTCGATCTGAACAATGATACGCGCAGAATCGGCTTCTATCTGCTCCTTGGTCAAGATACGGCGACGCTGCTCCACAATAGCACGAATGGCTTTCTGCTCGCGACGGGTTTCCAACCAAGGAAACAAATGACGGAGGTCAAAAATTTGAGCTTCAAATAACATAAATACTTTAGTTTTACCTTTGCGGCTGCAAAGGTACAAAAAAAAATCGAAATGCGCAAATTTTTCTACATATTTATGGCAATTTGTCCGATATTTTTTATCGGATGTGAGAAATCGTCGCCTTCATCGACTACTTCTTCCGTTGCACAACTATCCGCGTTCTCTTTTGCTGCAGTGGATTCGATGCCCGGTCTTTCTGCTGAGTTCACGGTAGAAGAACGACTCGACACAGGCCTCGTTTGGAATAAGGACTCTATGCTCTATGGCACGAAACTGGATCATGTCGTTCCCCGTTTCTCTTTCGCCGCTACTCCGGGCATGGCGTCCCTCACAACAACCGACACCGTCTGTGCCCTCACCGGTTATGACACACTCGACTTCACAAAAACACCTATATACCTCACCATCCGTTCATCGGATCGTACGACCACCAAGGTCTATGAGATCCGACCTACCGTTCATCAAGTGGACCCCGAATTGTTCACATGGACACGACTCACCTCCGGCATCTACCCGGCGGATGACAGCGAACAGAAAGTGGTGGAACTTGGTTCTGATTTTGTGATGATAGTCTCCAACGGTTATGAACTGCGCGTTTTCCGTTCTCCGGATGGCGAATCATGGCCGGCCACTCCTGCTGTACCTACGGGTCTGCCGGCAGGTACTCACGTGCGCCAGATCATCAGCGACGGGACAACCCTGTACTACGGACAAGGAAACAACCTGTACACCAGTACCGACGCCGTTACATGGACTCCTGTCAACGTCTCCTATCCCATCGTCACCATGCTCCTCTATTGGAATGAAGAGGTATGGGCGCTGGTTCGGCAGAACGATACCTACGAACTGGCTACCTGGCAAGGTACAAACCTGCTGCTGACCGGACTGCAACCTACCGACAACTTCCCCGTCAGTGACTTCGCTTCCGTCGCATTCCAAAGCGCCAGCGGTAGAGACCGGGCTATGATCATCGGCGGCTTTGCGGAAAACGGACAATCATTGAACACCCGTTGGAACCTCGAATACTCCATTCATCCACTTCCGGCAGGATCGTACCGACTCGAAGAGTTCTCCATCGACAGACCCGAATCCACCAGCATGACAGGCATCTCGGTCGTTTGGTATAACAACCTCATGATGCTCTTCGGAGGAGTCGATGATAAAATGACTTACTTCGGACGAGACATCCTGCTCTCTATTGATGAAGGACTGACGTGGACCAAAGCCGACACCGCCAAGAACCAACTGCCCGAAGTGTATCAGGCGAGGCAGAAACAGAATGCTATCGTACGCGATAACGACATCTACCTCTTCGGAGGACAAGATGCACAAACAACCTACAGCGATGTCTATAAAGGACACCTCAACAGCATCGACTGGTAAAAAAATCTAGAACATCTAGAGCATCTAGAATATCTAGAATATCTAGAGCCTCTAGCCCAAACGACAACAACTAAACAACTAAAATATTTAACATTATGACTATCAAAGATTACAAATTCGCCGGCAAAAAGGCGATCGTACGTGTAGATTTCAACGTACCTCTGGATGAGAATGGTAAGATCACTGACGACACACGTATCCGCGGTGCCCTGCCTACCCTCAAGCACATCCTCGATGAAGGCGGTGCACTCATCATCATGAGTCACATGGGTAAACCCAAAGGCAAAGTGGCAGCTAAATACAGCCTCGGTCAGATCGTGGACGCTGTAGCTGCTGCGCTCGGTCGTCCCGTTCAGTTTGCGAAAGACTGCGCTAAGGCGCAAGACCAAGCGGCCGCACTCAAACCCGGTGAGGTCCTGCTGCTCGAGAACCTCCGTTTCTATCCCGAAGAGGAAGGTAAACCCGTAGGAATCGAGAAAGAAGATCCGGCTTACGAACCGGCTAAGAAAGAGATGAAAGCGCGTCAGAAAGAGTTCGCCAAGACCCTCGCTTCCTATGCAGACTGCTACGTCATGGATGCGTTCGGTACTGCCCACCGCAAACATGCATCGACCGCTGTCATCGCAGATTATTTCGATGCGGATAACAAGATGCTCGGTTTCCTCATGGAGAAAGAAGTAGCAGCAGTCGATGCTGTCCTCGGTGACATCAAACGTCCGTTCGTAGCTATCATGGGTGGTTCCAAAGTATCCTCCAAGATCGGTATCATCGAGAACCTGCTCGGTAAAGTGGACAAACTCATCCTCTGCGGCGGTATGACCTACACCTTCGCGAAAGCACACGGTGGTGAGATTGGCGGCTCGATCGTTGAACTCGACAAACTCGATGTAGCTCTCGGCGTAGAAGAACTGGCTAAGAAGAACGGTGTAGAACTTGTTCTCGCTCCGGACGCTGTCTGCGGTGACAGTTTTAGCAATGACGCTAACCGTAAGATCTTCCCGTCTGACGCTATTCCTGAGGGTTGGGAAGGACTGGATGCTGGTCCTGAAGCACAGGCTAACTTCCGTAATGCCATCAAGGGCGCCAAGACTATCCTTTGGAACGGTCCTGCTGGTGTGTTCGAGTTCGATAACTTCTGCGGCGGTAGCCGTGCTATCGGTGAAGCTATCGCAGAAGCTACAGCGGAAGGTGCTTTCTCGCTCATCGGCGGCGGTGATTCCGTAGCTTGCGTCAATAAGTTCGGTCTCGCAGACAAGGTTTCGTACATCTCCACTGGTGGTGGCGCTCTGCTCGAAGCCATCGAAGGTAAAGTTCTCCCGGGCGTTGCTGCCATTAAGGGCGAATGATCGTTAAACATTAAACATTCAACATTATAATGGAAATTGTAGGAAAAATCATACAAGTACTGCCTATCCAAGAAGGTGTAGGCCGTAACGGCAATCCGTGGAAACTGCAGGCATATGTACTCGAGACACTCGACCAGTATCCCCGTAAGGTGCATTTCGAAGTGTTCGGTGAAGACCGTATCAAACAAAACCCCTGCGAACTCGATCAACTCGTTACCGTCAGTTTCGATATCGAGAGCCGAGAGTTCAATGGCCGTTGGTACACGTCTATCCGTGCATGGAAAATCCAACAGGGTGATACCACCCAAGCCGTTGCTCCCGTAGCTGCCGCTCCCGCTCAGCCTGCACCTGCAGCAGCTCCGGTGACTGCACCGGTTGCAGCTCCGACGGAAGCACCTGTAGATCCTTTTGACGCTTCTGCAGGAGAAGGTACAAGTGACCTGCCGTTCTGATGCGTAGGTTAACCAAAGATATACTGATCAGTGTCCTGCTGGTGGTCGGTGCAGTCGTCTGCATCGTCCGCTGGCAGGCATGGTTCGGTATGCCCGAAGAACCCTTCTGGCCCAACGAGAATAAGGACTACACCTTCCCCGGTCCCGAAATCACAAATCCAAAATCAGAATTGACTATTCTGGTTTTGGGCGACATCCATAACCGACTCACCAAAGCCGACTATGACTCCCTCGCCGCACGCGTACCCGACATCGACCTCATTGCACAAGTAGGTGACTGGATGGAACGGGGACAGAATTTCTACTATCAGTCGCTCATACGCGAATGGACCGATAGTGAACTCAACGGTACACCCGTCATCGCGTGTCCCGGTAACCATGAGTACTCCAAGGGACTGCATAAAAAACTCTCACCCGTGTGGGAACAAGCCTTCTCCTATCCGCATAACGGACCCGTAGGCGTACCCGGTGCTACCTATTACGTGGACCTGCCTCAGATGCGTATCATTGCTATCGACACCAACCCCCTCAAACGACTCGTCTATCTCACACGCACCCTCACTTGGCTGCACAAAACCATGGATAGTGCCGATGACCGCTACATCGTCGTGCTCATGCATCATCCCGTCATCTCTGCCGGCAAAGGACGCTTCAACACTCTCATCTATTGCACCTTCCGCCATGCCCTCGAACAAGCCGACCTCGTCATCGCCGGACATGACCATAGTTACATGCGCAAAGATCCGTTCGTTGTCCTTAACACTGCCGGAAGAACCAAAAAACAACGCGCCAACCTCCATGCCGCCGTTTCCGACACCGTCCCCGTGTACGGCGTTTTGAAGATTTCAAATTTCAAATCTCAAATCTCAAATTTACAATTCAACGTTTATCGTCTTGACGATAATACGTTGATTGACTCCCTCTATGTTAGCCGCGACTGATGCCATAGTTCTGTCGCTGCAACCTTACTCGGACAAAGCGCATATCCTGCACGCGTACACCCGCACGGGCGGACGCGCCAATTATAAGGTATTCGGCCTCGGACGAAAAAATGCTATCGGTATATACACCCCCCTATCCGTTGTTCAACTGACTACCGATGAACATTCGGTACGAACCGCACAACTGACTTTCGTTCCGACTACCCTCACAACCGATCCGTACAAACGAACGATCGCTCTCTTCATCGCCGAAGTCCTCTCCCACGTCCTGCGTCACCCCATGCCCGACGAACCCATGTTCGACTTCATCGCTCAAGCCATTCAAGAACTGGATCGAACCGATGAACCGCAAAACTTCCACATCGCTTTCCTCATCAACTTCGCTGCCAAACTCGGCTTCGCCATTCCCGAAGAATCACAAATCACCATACGGCGCAAGCAGATCGGAAGAAATCACAAATCACAAATGACACGTAGGGATCGCCAAGCCGCCCTCCGCGCCCTCTGCGACTATTTCGCAGAACATGTCGAAACATGGCAAAATCCCCGTTCGCTCGACGTGCTTATCGAAGTGTTTAACTAAAAAGAAAAGGAGCCTTCACCTATAGTGAAAAGACTCCTTACCAGTAAGTAGGGAAATTTAATCCTGAAATCGACCGCAAAATTACTGCTTTTTTCCTATATTCCAACTAACAATTTTGATATTTTTTATAACAAAAGGTCGAATTTCCTTGTTTTATTCAAAAAAAAGCTGTATTTTTGCAGGCAAAATCGGAATTATGGATATCAACGCGTACGTAAAACAGATCGAAGAGGTCGGAATGCTGGTGGTGCAAGAGGCGCAGGGTTTCTACGCTCGGGACGCCAATCTTGTCTTCCCCTATACGGTCATAACCCTCTGTCTGAAAGGCTCCGCTCGTGCCCTGTACGACATGCAGGAGATCACGCAGCAGAAGAACGAACTGGGACTCATACTGCCCGGACATATTATGCATCCCCTTGCGTGTTCGGACGACTATACCTTCGCACGTATCGTTATCTCACCTAAGATGATGCATGACCTGCAGTTCTACACCTTTAATCATGACTATGAGAAGTTCCATTATGCGCCGATGTGCACCCTCACCGACCTGCAAGCGCAGCGAATTCGGACCATCATTGAACACTTGGACGAGCTCTCCAAACATACGCTCGACGAACTGCCACACCGCTATGAACTGATACTGGCGCAACTCGCTATTGGATACGAAGTACTTAATTTCTACCGACGAGAGCAGGATCGGAACTGGGCGGAAGATAAAAACGCCTTCCTCTTTCATCAGTTCTGCGACGCCGTCGTGGCGCATTACACCGAATCCAAAGAGATTCAGTTCTACGCACGTATGTTCAACCTCACGCCTAAGTATTTCTCACAAATCATCCGACAGGCTTCCGGCGGCACCTCGCCCGGGGAATGGATCGAACAGTACGTCGTCACGCAAGCCAAGAGACTCATCAAAACACAACCGGAAACCACACTCAAAGAGATCGCGTTTATGCTTGGCTTCAACGAACCCTCCTCTTTCTATCGCTATTTCAAACATGCTACCGGCATCACCGCCAAACAGTACCGAAATCACTGCTCCTAACAAAAAACACTCCCTGGAGTGCTTTTTTTTCTGTAACACTTGTGGATGTCATTTTTTTGTTGTACCTTTGCACTCGCTAACAATAAACCCATAATAACATGAAAAGAACTATCTTCTTGGCAATCGTGGCGGGTATGGTCATTTTAGCACACGCGCAAAATTGGTCTTTCGGAGGAGGGACAATCTATTTTGACAATGCACCTACACAATGGAACGAAACGAAAATGATGCTCGTCATCGGAAACGAGTGCTGGTCGGAAATATACGAGATGCAGCCCTCTGAGCAAGCCAACCGCTGGTCTGTAGCCCTTCCGAATCATTGGAACGGGCCCTCCTACATGGCGGTCATCAACGGCGCCGACCTGTGGTCTGCCGGCGTATGGTACACCGTTGATGAGGACCAACCGACCAACATAAACCAAACTCCCTTCCCTTCGGGGGAGGGCCGGGGTGAGGCTTCCAAAGTGCTCAAAGAAGGACAGATCCTCATCCAACATAACAACCAACTCTTCACCGTCCAAGGACAACCCTTGCAATAATCACAAATCACAAATAACAAATAACAAATCACAAATGAAAAATGAGATAAACGCCTTGATCATGGAGGCAATGAAAAACCATGATTCCGTACGCACAGAATCCCTGCGCGCCATCAAGAGTGCGTTCCTCAACTGGTCAACCAGCAAAGAGAATGCAGGTAAAGAAATGACCGAAGCCGATGAGATCCAGATCATCAAGAAGATGGTCAAGCAACGCCAGGAATCCGTTGAGCAGTATATCGCTGCCAAACGGCAAGAGTTAGCCGACGCCGAGCAGGCACAGATCAACATTCTGGAGACCTTCCTGCCCAAAGCTGCTTCCGAAGAAGATATCGTCCGCGCCTTCCAAGCCGCAAAAGAAACCAACGGCTGGGAACCCGAGAAAAAGAACATGGGACTCTTCGTCAAAGCCATCAAAACCGCCCTCCCCAATGCCGACGGCAAGATGGTCGCCCAAATCGTCCAAAGCCAATTGGCTTGAATCCGGACGCCAAATCGCCATCTCATAACAAAGCATACAGCAAAACAATACAAGCATAAGAAAAATATTCATTATTCTGGCGACAGTAATAGCTTTAATGGGATGGATGTGGGAGTCAGAAGCCGCTGACAGACGCACAATATGAACAAAGTGTGCGCGGAATATCGTCGAGCCTCATTTCGCCGATCTGCCCTTCTCGCCGAACCTGTATAACAGCGCGATGGAAGCCACCCGGAATACATCCAAACCTATTGTCTTGTTGTACGGACAGGATGACACTTGGACGGGCGCTGCCGTTAAGGATGAGTTCGTCAACGGCACGAATGTACGGAAATTCATTCTGCCGGAGCAAAACCACTGGCTGCGGTTCAACTCAGATACGGACATCACGCAATGCAATGCCATTCGTGATATTCTGGACGAGGTCTTGGGTTCGCCGCAAGGGATAGCGCCTATCGGCAATCAACCGGAGCAGAACGGCGTCAGTACACGGAAAATGCTGCGCAATGGACAACTCTATTTGAACTATAACGGGCATCTCTACGATGTCCGCGGAACCCTCCTGCAATAAAAACGGCAGCCTTCCGGTTGCCGTTTTCTGATGCTTTCTACTTTGAAACTTTAGAACTTTAAACTTCTCTCAACTCTCAACTTTATTTGATCTCAATCTGTTTCGTCGCCTTGCCTACTACTTTCTGTAGTTTCGGCAGTTCGATAGTCAGAATACCGTCTTCTACCTTGGCGTTGATTTCTTCTTCGTTCACGTCTTCCGGCAGACTGTATTTCTGCTCGTAGTTGGTGTACGAGAACTCGCGGCGCAGATAGTGCGAGTGTTTGTCTTCCTCTTTGTGTTCGAACTTGTTCTCGATGGCGACGCAGAGGTTGTGATCCTCATCGACATGAATGCGACAGTACTCTTTCTTCACGCCTGGGGCTGCCAGTTCAACGATATACGCTTTCTCGGTTTCTTTGACGTTAACCGACGGAGCGGTTGTACTTACGGTGTTCATCAGATCCGAGTTCAGAAACTCATCAAATACTGTTGGGAACCAACTGTTTCTACGATACATTGCAGGTGTCATAATTAAATCTCCTAAATTTGCGGGCTTCGTCATCTTGTTTGATTCCGAAAACCCAGGTTAAACAATCTTACGTTGTTTGCGGTCTGTAGGAGTCGTTGCTGCTTTGCAGTAGTCTGCTTGCTTTAGCAGGTCGCTTTTAAACGTTTTCACTTTGAATATTGCAATCTCCGTGCCAACCCCTCCATCCCTGCCAAATTGTCCACTTTCGTGCCATTTTGTCCACCTTGGGTGTCATTTTGTCCACTTTCGTGCCATTTTGTCCACCTCTGTGCCCAAATCTCCATCTTTGCCCCCTTCGTCCTTTTTGCCCAACTCCACATCCCGTTGGTTCTGCTCTCGCGGCTAGTACCGCAGGCATTTCCGCCACCATGCCACGACGCCCCAGAACCCCAAGCCGAACAACCATTTCTGCACCACTCTCCGCGGCTTCATCATCTCCACCCTGAAGTCCGCCGAGTGAAGAACATACAGCCTGCGAACAGAAAATCCCATCCCAAAATGCAAATAAATTTCTTATTTCGCTGCGCGCAAACGATTATTTTTGTAATTTTTACAAAAATCTTGCATATATCAAAAAATTATTGTACCTTTGCAGCCGAATTTATTACTTTAGGTAGATTATGCTCGTATGCCAAAGAAAAGAAACGAAAATATTATTGAGCAAAATATCCCTGCCAGGGAGTTTAAAGCCATAGATATGGACAAAAAACGCAACAGAAACAACAAGCTATTTATTATCTCATAAAAAATAAAGGCTCACTTGAGCCATTAAATGAGCCATTAAATGAGCTATTAAATGAGCTATTAAATACGGAACGCATAGCTTTATTACTTGACATTCCTTATTCTACCGCTAAACGAATTGTAAAGGATTTAGAGAAAAAAGGTCTCATTGTACGTGTTGGCTCAAAGAAGAATGGTCATTGGGAAATTTTGTCGTAGTAAATGTCGTAGTAAATGTCGTAGTAAATGTCGTAGTAAATGTCGTAGTAAATATCACTTTCATGATAATACAATGACCGAGCGACGAGCAGGACACGACCGAGGGATGACCGAGAGATAACCGAGAAACAAAACACTGACTAAAACTGAAAAAGGTTGACTCGATAACTGAGATGGAATCTTAAAAATCGTAAACTTTTGACTCGATACCTAAAAAGGTTGACCGGAGTACGAAAAAGGTTTACTGATCAAAAGACGCTGCAAAGATACTACAAAAAATTGATATACGCAAAAATATTTTCATTAAACCTATACCTTTAACCTATAAAATTATTATTTCCCTCATACACCTGCGCAGGTGTGCGCATATTGAGGTTAAGATGAGGGCGTAACGTATTATATGTGTGGACAGCGTGGTCGACTAATGGTAACGCTTCAAGCAGATTCTTAGGAGTTTGTAATGGCTCCAGAAACTCGTTCTTGATAATACCATTCACACGCTCTGCCATACCATTATCTGTAGGATTGCTGTCTTCGGTCATGCTGATGCGTATATGATGCTCCTTGAGCTGCGTGATATACTCGTCACAGCAGTACTGAACGCCACGATCCGAATGGTGGATGGTTCCGCACAAGTTGCCGCTTCCGGCATGGCTAATGGCTTGTTGTAAAGCCTCTATGGTGTACTTGGCTTCCAATGTAGGCGCCAGAACGTAGCCGATCACCATGCGCGAGAAAGCGTCCGTTACAAGATGCAAATAACAAAACTTATCATCTATGGTGTAGATATACGTTATATCGCACACCCACAGTTGATTAACATAAGTAATAACGAGTTCTTTGACAAGAT
>Ga0310694_10000206_pt1 | contig 87055 bp, 83 predicted proteins | sample 174DNAGHGhighgp2_FD_203884 | JGI IMG/M metagenome (GOLD analysis project Ga0310694, IMG submission 203884) | Sheep rumen microbial communities from Palmerston North, Manawatu-Wanganui, New Zealand - 1742 DNA GHGhigh gp2 (v2) (version 2) | ecosystem: Host-associated > Mammals > Digestive system...
CGAATAGCCATATTCATCTTGGCCATTTTCCAAGTATCGGCATTAGATTCTTGTCCATAGACCGAGATTTTATCCCGATTGCCGCCATGTGCCTGCAAAAATTTAACTGACTGAACAAACATTCCGCCGGAACCACAGCAAGGATCATAAACGCGGCAGTTATCAAACGGTTTCAATACTTCCACAATGGTTTTAACAATGCTTGATGGCGTGTAAAATTCACCGCCTTTGGTGCCTTCGTATGCGGCAAACTGGGCAATGCAATATTCATAAGTGCGCCCGAGCAGGTCTTTATCCTCATCCGTTTCCGACATATCAATATTATTGGTAAACAGGTCAACCACATTACCCAAAACACGTTTATCAAGGTCCTGATTGGCATAATTTTTCGGCAGAACATTTTTAAGGGTTTTGTTTTCGGCTTCGATCGCCCGCATGGCTTCATCTATAACCATACCGATTTCCGGTGTATGAGCGGCTTCAGCAATTTTGCTCCAACGTGCGGCTTCCGGAACATAAAATATACCTTCCATGGTATAAGCATCTTTTTCATCTTCAAAGCCATCGCCCTCAGCAACAAGCTGATTATAACGCTTTTCAAAGGCAAATGAGATGTAGCGCAGAAAAATAAGCCCGACGATTACCTTACGATAATCTGCCGCCGGAATATGTCCCCACAGCTCACAAGCCGCATCCCAAATTTGCTTTTCAAAACCAATATTGGCGTTATTTTTTCCTGCCATTGTTTTACCCTTCAACAAAACTTTTTTCACATAAGCGCTATAATAAAAGATAGAGGGCAAAAAGCAAGTAATAATTGAGCTTAGTTACCAATTTTCATAAAAAAGGCTCTATGCAATAAGACATAGAGCCGAAAATCAATTTGAGAGACTTTATCCCTTCAAAATGTAGTATGTGCCTTTGGTGGAACCTTGTTTTTCAAGCATATTTTTCCTAACCAGATTTTGCACGGTCTTTTTGACAGTCTCGCTGTTTTTGCCTAAAGCTTCTGCCATTTCTGAAACAGACCAATTTGTTTTATCTTCAAAAAGGTCTAATACGGCTTGCTCGGCTTTGCTTATTCTCGTTGTGTCCGACTTCAAAGCTTTTGCAATTTTCTCTTCTAAATGGCGCTTTTGCTTGGCAAGAGAGGTAATAAAGAACGTCAGCCATGGCTCATAATTAACTTTATCAGTCCAAATTGTCTTTTGTGTGCCACGTAAAGCTCTGTAATATGCGTCTTTGCTTGCTTCAATAATAGATTCCATTGAAGCATAAGGCATATAATTATAGCCGTTTTGTAGCATAAGCATTGTCGTTAAAGCGCGTGAAAGCCTGCCGTTGCCGTCTGTAAAAGGGTGTATTGATAAAAAATGCACGACAAACACGCCGATTGTGATAATCGGGTGAAAATAGCCGTCCTTAAAATTAATGTTCGTCCAGTCCACTAATTCCTGCATTAAGCGCGGCGTATCAAAAGGCGTTGCCGTTTCAAAAATTGTGCCGATTTCATTGCCGTCAGCATCAAAGGCTGCTACGCGATTTGAATCTTTTTTATATTCGCCGCGATGACGCTCGTCTTTGTCTGAATACGAAAGCAAGATTTTATGCAACTGCCGAATATAATTCTCGGACAGATTGATTTCTTTATAATTCTCAAAAATCGTTGAAAGCAAATCGGCATAGCCGGCGACTTCTTGCTCATCGCGCGTTTGAAATGACTTTTTGTTGATATGATTAAAGACAGTTTCAACCTCTGTATCATTTAATTTATTGCCCTCAATACGATTTGACGAGCCGATAGATTCAATCGTCGCAATGCGCTTCATGTCTTTTAATTTATCAGGCTTAATCTTTATACCGCCGCTGTTAAACGCCCCGTTAAAAGCATCGATTTCTGCTATTTTCTTAAGCATATCCGGCGTAATTGTAATATCTGTCATATTCGGCATTTTGATATCCTTTGTTATAATCTTTACCGAAATATTACCGAATAATTCCCGAAAAGTCAAGAAAAATTCCCGAATATCTACATTATTTAAGTCCGGTCGCCGGATATTCTTTATATCCTATAACTTCATAGTTTTAAAATTTCAAAACTATGAACTATGTACTTGGCAAGTGATATTTAAAGGTTTATAGTTTGCAAATATCGCAACTATGAAGTATGAGGAAAAAATGCAGGTTATCAAGTATTATCAATCGGAAAATCAGGCGCATTGGCGGGAAGAGATCGGTAAAGGCGATTGGTCAGCGGCCAAATTGTTGCACGATTGGCTGGAGGATGACAAATTAAAGCAGATGTGCGGAGATGCGACCGAAGTTTATATGCTGACCGACGGCGATAAGCTGGTTTCGTTTGCCACCTTGGCGCCGCAAGATGAGATTGATGCACCGGAACTCACGCCGTGGATTGGGTTTGTATATACCTTTCCGGCCTATCGCGGACACCGCAACGCCGGCAAGTTAATCACCCACATTTGTGATGTCTTAAAATCCGCCGGAACCGAAAAAGTTTATATTTCCACTGACGAAATCGGCTTCTACGAGAAATACGGCTTTACATTTTGGCAGATCATGACCACCCGCGAGGGCAAACCAACCCGGGTGTACATTAAACACCTATAGTTGTATTCCGTCAAAAACACCAAGCGGACTGAGAGTTCGCATTTTCGGACCATGGGAGCTCGGAACCGGGGCTTTCCTTTAAAACGTGCCATATACACGACCAAACATAAAAAGGTGCCCTTTATGGGTGCCTTTTTTGTTTGATGGCGATGTCAGGATTTGAACCAACGGAAAAGTTGGTTTGACTACCAGCGAAACTTCTCTTAGCTTTGCGAGGGAAGAATGACCGAGGCAAAGGTTAGTTGTTCGCACGAGTAGAAAGCATAGCTTTCGTAGCGGTGCAAAGCGAGACGTAAGTATCGCGGTAAACCGAAGGTTTATGCGCGCCTGTGCGACCGAGCAAAGCGAAGGTCAATCCAATACTCCCGACCAATTTAACGCCTTGATTTTTCAAGGCTTTTTTTTTATTCAGAATTTAATTTGACCATCATTAAGAATTTTTAAGAAGTCATTTTCAAAATCATTATGAGTACTATTTTCTAGCATCAAAAGATGAAAATTGTTGTTATTTGAAATCTGGTTATATGATTTTTTTCGTTTAACATCAATATAGGTATCTTTTGCGCCTTCTAGCCAATAAATAGGAGTTTTCGTTACTTTTTTGTATAAAACATTATAAGGTAAATCTCCATTTATACTGATAACAGCGGATAATTCCATTTCTAATCCTATATGCACAGCCATTCCGCCGCCTTGAGAATGCCCGATAAGAATTATGTTCTCTGGTTTTGTATGTAAATTACCTAATTGTTCCTTTATATACTGTAGCGAATATTTGTATTCCTCTGCAACAGCGTCACGTCGTCCATCATTTTCAAATTTATTAAACCATTTATATTTATTAATTTTATCAGGATGTTTGAAAGGGGCATTAAAAGTGATTAAATTGGCATTGAAGAACCTAGCGATTTTATACATTAAATCACTGTAGGCATTTTTATCTGAGCCAGAGCCATGTAAAAAAACTAATTTTTTCATCTTGGTCTATTGGTAACATTTTTTTATAAAAAAAGCAAACATAATTCAAAGTAATTTTTAAATCTCAAAAAAATGGTATCTTTTTCCTGATTTAGAGGGGGGTAACCCGACCAAACATAAAAAGGTGCCCTTTATGGGTGCCTTTTTTGTTTGATGGCGGTGTCAGGATTTGAACCAACGAAGAAGTTGGTTTGACTACCAGCAAGAGCGAGACGGAGTATCGCGGTAAACCGAAGGTTTATGAGCGCCTGTGCGGCGAATTTATGAGCCAATCCAATGACTGCCTCACTTAAAAAAAATCCTGAGACTTAGCTTGTGTAAAGTAGCGAGGGGCTTGTTTTTTTAATTTTTTCTGAAATAATATGTCGGTATATTTTATGAAAAGGGAGTGAATATGTCGTCGTTTATTCAATTTTTAAAACTGTTTATATCCGGAAATACGTTAAAAGGGATTAACTTTAGAACTACCTTATCCATCATCATCGCGTTTTCCGTGCTTATCATAGAAGTTGTGATGTACTACATCCATTGGGATTTAATTCCTGATATGATTAAATATGATTATGATTTTTCCGGTACGCCGAATAATATTTGCGAGAAAGAGTGGATATGGGCAAATGTTTTGTTGCAGATTGTTATCTGTATTTTGGTGTTTGTCGTCAAACATTTTTCTTATAAAACAGAGCGGGTTCGCCAAATTGTTTATGATAAAAACAATAACTTAATCCCGATTATGGATAAGCGATTTTCTATGTTTGCGTGGGAAACGGCCATGCTTTTTATAACAACCGAGCAGGGGTACATTTTCGGACTTATTGATATTATTGAGAGCCGGATGTGTGATGATATCGTAACGGCTGTCTTCCTGTTTTGGCAAACTGTACTTATTGTTGAATTTCGCTCTGATTTGAAAGTGTTGAAAAATAACGGTAAAAATTTGAAAGAGGTTAAAAAAAGAGCATAGCAAGCTGGCTTGCTATGCTCTGTTACGAATAATCTCGGAATTAATTACAATAAATGGAGTAGCTTTCCGGTGCGTAAATGCCCATGGTCAAAGCACCCATTAAGGAATCATAAAATGTCCAATGGTTTTCTATGGCATTGATACCGTTTGCCTTACATGTATTGGTTAAATTGTAATTTTTCTTTTGCCACATTCCCCAGAAGAAGAAATGGCTTCTGCCTTCGTATGACGGCTCGGTTTGAACATTTTGTTGCTGTTTATCAAGATTAAAACGAATAATGTGGTCACTGCCGCAAGCAGATAGAGTTAAAGCAAGCCCGATACAAATTAAAAGTTTTTTCATGTGTAGTCCTCCAAAAGTAATTGTTATAGTTTTACAATGAATATGGCCTAATGTCAACCGTCTTTGCATTTTATCAAAAGAAGATATGTTTAGTAATTTTAAGGCTAATTGTAAAGAATGTTTGAGTGAGGAATGTGTGCGTAAGGAAAAGTTGAAGCGTAAAAAATTTGAGTTGGTAAACTTTGGGGTTAAATGAGGCAAAACACAAGTAAGGTGAGCTTTATTTGGTTTATACAATAAATGTGTTGTTCTAATGTTGACTGTTTATGGATAACAACCTTCATTTGAGTGGCTTTTGATATTTTATTAATCAAATATTAAAACTCATTTTGTATCCTTAGGAACATTAAAAAGGTTTTATTGTATTTTCAGGGAAAGATGAGAAAATTTGGTTTTAAGCTATACAGTACAGATTTGGTAAAGACACCGAACTTAATAAAAGAATGCGCGGAATTTGCATCATCTGTGTCTGATTCTTTTATTGAGCTTATGATTGTGCCGGATTCTTCTATGGCAGATTTGAAAAAAATAAAAGAGCAAATCGGTCATCTTGAAGTAAGGATACATGCACCGCATGACGGTATGGGTTTTGATACCGGAAATAAAGAGCTTGTTAAACAAAACCAACGGCTTTTGGGTGGTGCGCAAAAGGCGGCGGATTTGTTTTGCTCCAAAACCATAGTGGTGCACCCCGGCTGTGGGCACGGACAACGGTATATTGATGAAACCGTCAGACAATTTAAGCTTTTTGATGATGCGCGAATAATTGTTGAAAATGTGCCTTATATGGATAACGGGGTGTTACCGATGCACGGTAGCACGGCTGATGAAATCTCTTACATTATGCGGGAGTGCGGTTGCGGTTTTTGTTTTGATTTTTCGCATGCCATTTGTTCAGCCTTAACGCTTAAGATGGATATAGATGAGCAGTTGAAGAGGTTTTTTGCATTAAAGCCAACGGTTTATCATATATGTGACGGGTATATAGATAAAGATGTTGATTTGCACTTGCATTTGAATACCGGCTCTTTTCCTCTGGCGCATATACTTAATGATTTTACAGCGAAGGACGCCTACATTACCATTGAAACCGGGGTGGGTAAAGTGCCACATGCAGATTTGAAAATTAAGGATTATCAATATTTGAAATCTATAGAAAAGATTTAAGCAGAGGATAGGGAACAATGGAAAAAATAAGGATAGCGATTGTCGGCTGCAAAAATATGGGGCAAAAGCACCTTAAGACCTTCAGGGAAAACTTTGCTGATACGGTGGAAGTGGTCGGAATTTTGAATTCCACACCGGAATCATCCGCACAACGGGCGGCAGAGTTCGGGGTAGCGTATTTTAATGACATTGATGAAATCACGAAAGATAAAGTTGATGCAGTGATTGTTGCAACACCGGGAATTACACACGATAAAATCGGCGAAAAGTTGCTTTTAAGGGGTATTCCATCGTTGATAGAAAAGCCGATGGCGACAACATTGAACGGGTGTCATCAGTTGGTGGCGGCGGCAAAGTCCGGTAAAAGTCTGATAGCTGTCGGGCATGTTGAAAATTATAATCCGGCGGTTATGCGCTTAAAGGAAGAATTGCATGCGCCGGTTGTTTCTATCAAAGGTATCAGAACAAGCCGAAATGCATCCAATAAAACCGGAATCAGTGCCGTGCAGGAATTGATGATACATGATTTGGCGATAGTTTATTCTCTGCTTGGAAGTGAGCCGATAACTTCTCAAATTCACAAACGGTCAGATTTGAGCTGGGAAAACCACGCGATTGTGAATATGAAATATCAGGGTGGGGCAGAAGTTATCTTAGAGGCATTGCGAGAAGACAGAGATGTAGAGCGCTTTATGGATATTTGTGATGCTGAAGGTAATGTTTTTCATATTGACTTTATGAATTGTCGGTTGCTTAAAAACGGACAAATATTAACCGAGGGCGGAAGTGCACTAAAAAATGAGTTGGCGGATTTTATCGGTAGTGTGCAGAACGGGAACGAACCGATGGTTGGTGCGCGTGAGGCAACAGACATCTTGGAACTTTGCCTTAACTTGGAAAAAGGAATGACCGCTGATGTGCCTTATCTTAAAAACAATTTTTCAAGATAAATAGGGATATCAGCTTGTTGAGTTTATCTTGATAAAACGACTTAGTTAGGAAAAGTTTTTTATTATAATGTCATTCGGATAAAACGGCTTAACTCTTTTTAACCATTTTTGATATTGTTCCGGAATATCTTTAAGTGTTTTGCCTTGAGGGGCGTATATGATGATATGGTTATTCTCTTCATGAACGTCATCAATGTATATAAAGGCAATCCAAATCTCATCTTTGTTTATATAAAAAACAGACTCAGTGATTGTATATAATCCGGCAACTCCGTATTCGTGGTAAAGACAGTTTTCGCACTGATAATCTTCAAGTGACATATCAGAAAAAGCAATTTTCCATTCTTTATAATCTTTAGGTTTCATATGAGTTTTGAAATAATCCATCAGTAAAGTTAAATCAGTCGGGTAAAATAATTCGTCTTTTTTTATGTTACCTAAATATTCGTATAAATTAACTTCTTTTTGTGTGCTTTTTTGGTATCCTTGTTTGATGGAGGTAACATAAAAATTCCAAAGACAGTCAGTATCTGTTTGACATTCATTGCGTTTTTTATTCCATGAAGATGTCATCATATCTTTATATTTTTCACTCATCTCCTTATCGGCTTGAGACAGCTCTTCATTCGCACAAATTGTCTTTTGGGTATCATTGATATCATTAGCCCAACAGTCAAAACCGGTTTCATAACGCAACGGATTATTCTCGTTTTCATATTCCCCCGTAAAAATACCCCGCATTCCGCAATAAAGATGTTGGGCAATGTAATTTCCCTTAACTTCTATGATGTTTTTTTGCGGGTTTAATTCAAAATCAATAACGGCATATTTTTCATTTTTGTCATATTCATATGGTGATTTTTTTCGGTGTTGCGCTTGGTTGCCGTTGGTTTTTAGTTTACCGTCAATTTCGCACATATGGGTGCCATGCCATGTTCTTACATAAAAATTGCAAACATTATTTTGACAATCGGTAATTGTCATTCTTCCGCCCATTGCCGTCGTGTATCTTCCTATTTCCCATGTGCCTTCCCATGGTGAAGTAGCGTATGTCTTTAGGGGTAGAATTAAATAAAAACAAAAATAAATAACTTTTTTAAACATTGCTGATATCTCTGACTATTTGTTTGCTTTTTTGCCGGTGATAATCATGTAAAGGATGATGACGGCAAAGAAGAGGGATATGCTGTTAAAAAGCATCATCTGTACGGAATGAAGATAAATGCCGTATAAAATCCATGAAACCATACCGATACAGTAAATGATGTAGGTTGTAAGTGACAGACCGCTGATATTGCGCTCTTTGATGGTTTGTATGGTTTGCGGTAAAAATACGATAGCGGTGCAAATGCCGGCGATATAACCTAATGCTTCTCCTAAGATTTCCATATTTTTTTCCTTTATTTTTAGTGGTTGTTGTACGGGGTTTCGGCTTCTGCCAACAGGTTATAAAAGTATTCAAGGTCTTGAGTGCTTAAACCTTTATCGCAAGTGATGCTGTAATAACCGGTTTCGGCGGCAAAATTTGCAACCTGATAGTTTTCTTCTTCCCCGCGGACACTAAACTTAACCCCATTGTTCAGCGTGACGGTTTTATTGACGGGATATTGATTATAGTCACCGGAGATATCTATGATACCGTTTTCATCAAGCTTTCCTTCAAATGTTTCGGCTTTTCTTATGATTACATCACGGTTGTCCTCTAAAGAAAAGCGAATTTCAAACATTCCTTTCATGGCGCGAACAGTATAATTTTCAATTTTGAGCGGAAAACTAAATCCGGCAACACCGGTACCGCAATTAAGATCTTCCCCGCAATCTGTCCACGGGTTTATCATGGCAGAAACAGGAGATGTTGAAACAGTTAGTAAAAAAGCTAAGGTTAAAATAAATTTATTCATGTTAACTCCTTGATTTAACTCTTACCGAATATTTCGTTCAGTTGGCGGTTAACCCGATAAAAGGTGGTGCATTTGGGGATATCTTTTAATCTGCGGGCGCCGATATAAGCCATGGTGGAACGGAGACCGCCTAAGATTTCCTGTATAACATTTTCTACACTGCCCTTGTAGGGAACTTCTACCACTTTACCTTCCGAGGCGCGATAGCAGGCCATACCGCCGAAGTGTTTTTCTTGTGCTAATTGTGAAGACATACCGTAAAACTGCTTGTATTTTTCTTTTTTCTGCAAAAGGTGAACTTCGCCGGCTTTGTTGATGACTTCGTTGGTTTCTATAACTTTTTCTATTAAATCACCGGCGGCTTCATCCGTACCGGCAAACATACCGCCCAACATGACAAAATCCGCACCGGCGCCGTAGGCTTTGGCAACATCTCCGGCACAAGTGCAACCACCGTCGGCACAAATGAAACCATCTACGCCATGGGCGGCATCTGCACATTCTAAGATGGCGGATAGTTGCGGGCGACCGACACCGGTTAATTTTCTGGTGGTGCAAACAGATCCCGGACCAATGCCGACTTTAACAATATCGGCACCGCTTAAAATTAAGTCCTGTGTCATATCGCCGGTAACGATATTGCCAACCATAATCAATACATCCGGAAATTTATCCCGCACTTCTTTTACAAAATCTATCAGTTTCGGAATATAGCCGTTGGCAATATCTATGCATAACTTGTCTATTTTGAAGTTTTTATTTTCAAGCAATGAAAATACTTGCTCTTTATCATCTTTTAAACCGGTTGAAATAAAGGTATAAGCATTATGTGCGCTTTCTTCTTTATCATAATTTTCAGCGATATATTTGAGGTTTTCGGGGGCGTTAAAATCATAATGTTTATGGAGGCAAGTGATAGCCTGATATTTTTGTAAAACGTTGTTTATTTCAAAAGTTCCGGTGGTTGCCATATTGGCGGCCATTACACCGCAGGACATTAAATTTTTGGGGTAGTATTTGAATTTATACTCGCGGATAACATTGGCTTCTTGGCGGGAGTTTAAGGTGGTCCTTTTGGGTTTAAATAAAACGTCACAAAAGTCTAATTCAATGCTGTCTCTTATTCTTGTCATTCTGGTTTCCTTATTTTAAGTTATGGGTTTTATTCAACATCAAAATCAAAGTAAGTGTCCTTATAAGGTTCGTCTTTTAGGGTAAAATGCCACCATTCGGAATCTAACCCGACAAAGCCGGCGTTTATCATGGCATCATGCAAAATTTTGCGGTTATTTTTTTGTTCTTCGGTTAAATTTTCATAGTCCGGATGAGAAATTTCGCTGAATAAATCAAACGTTCCGCCCATATCTACAGATGAGCCGTCTTTTTTTATCAGTGTTAAATCAACGGTACTGCCGCGGGTGTGACCGGATTTAGCCATGACGTAGTTGCCTTCAAGCAAATCTGATTTTTCTATTTCGGGGTAAAAACTTTTATCGCCGGTATCATCAGCGTCGTTAATCCACTTAACGAAATTATCAACGGCTTTTTGCGGGCGATATGAATCCCATATCAAAAGTCGGTAGCCTTGGTTTCTTAAATCATCAGCGGCAATTTTTAGGGCGGCTAAAGCTTCTTTGGTTAAATAAGCGCGCGGGGCTTTATAGCCGTTAATTTTGTTACCGGTAAAATTATTCGGGGAATAGTAGCGGATATCAAAGGCGGCATCATCAATTACCGTGCTGATTTCGGCAAAATCCTCCTTATCATAAGAAACGGCTTGAGCAAAGGCAAAATCGGAAATGCAGACCAAAACAATGACGGTAATTAAAAGTTTTTTCATGGGGTTCCTCATATTTAAATATTTGCGCTAAAAGATATTTTAGAAAATATCTTTTTTAAAATCAACCGACAAATTGGGGATGAAGATAAAATTATTTTGTCCAGATTTATTGTTGACTCCTAAGTTTTCGCGTGTTATAAAGTGATGCATTATAGATTGTCAGGAGATTTGGTAAGTGAAAAACACGGGCACTCATGATATATTCTTTAATGCATTGTTAAATAGAGCTATTGACGGTGCATACAGTGAGTGCGCAGGATGTGTTTTTACGAAAGAACTTGATAAGGTTTGGCTGACAGTTAATCGTACTTGTAATTTCAGATGTCCTTATTGCTACGCTGAAACGACGAATTATAAAGATGAGATGCCTTTGGATTTGGCAAAAGATGTTATTTCTTTTGCTAAGAGTATGGGGGCAAAGGCGGCTATTTTAATAGGCGGAGAGCCGTTACTTTATTCTAAATTAGATGAGATTGTGTCTTTTATCAATGATAAGGGAATGCGTGTTGTGGTGGTTACCAATGGTTTGGAAATTACCAATAAAAAAATTCAAAATTTAATGGATAATCATAAAATTCATGCTATTGGTTTTTCTGTTAAAGGGTGGGATGAGCAATCATATTTTGAGCAAACTAAGGTTCATGTGTTTGAACGTGTTAAAAAGGCGATGTCCATCTTCGCAAAATCTGATGTTAACGGAAGTTATTCGTTTGTCTTAACTAAAGATACACATGATAAATTAAAAGAGGTGGCGGAGTTTGTTTGCAAAGATACAAAAAGAAAATTAAAGTTTATTTTGTGCAATCCGGTGGTTTGGAAAGACGGAAAAATAGATGGGAGCCATATGGTGCCGGTGGAAGAACTCGTTGAGAGTTTTACAAAGCAATATGCCGAGGTTAATGATATACTTCAAGGTCGGCTTGTTTTGCAGCAGTCTTTGCCGATGTGTGTTTGGTCATCTGATTTTATTGAACATTTACAAGCTTTGCAACAAATTCAATTCGGGTGCAATATTCGCTCACAGAAAGGATTGGCTTTTGGAATACACGGAGAAGTTCTCTTGTGTAATGCTATTGCTGATTTTCCGATTGCACAGTTCGGAAAAGATTTTGTTGATAGAGAATCATTTGTTTCGTTTATCAACAGTGAAAATTCAATGAAGTATTTTAATAAAATATTTAAATACCCATTAAAACAATGTGATATGTGTGATAGAAGACATACTTGCTTTGGCGGTTGTCCTTTTAAATGGTTTGTTTATTCCGTAGCAGAATGTTATCGTTTAATTGGGTCCAAATGTGAGTAGGTGAATGAAAGGAGGTGTATGGCATGGAGAAAATGATTCTAGAAGAAGAAACAGACAGCTGCTTAGAATGCTGGTGCGAATAATTGCGCATAAAACATAAAATATATTTTATACTTATAGTACACCTACTCACATTTGGATCCAATTGTTTTTTATAAGAGTTTTAGCTATGAATGAGAATGTTGATAAAGAAAAGAAATCTTTTTATGTGCAGTGGCACATAACAAATCGCTGTAATTTGCATTGCGCACACTGTTATCAGCGTAATACGAATTTAATTCCAGAATTAAGTTTGGGTGATTTGAAAAAAATAGCAGATATTTTAGATGAATTGGCAAATGTTAATAATCTGAAGCTAGCCTTATCAATCACAGGGGGGGAGCCTTTTTTTAGAAAAGATATTATTTTTGATTTGCTCACTTACTTGGATGATAAAGAGCATATTGCTTCTTTTCAAATTTTATCTAACGGGCTTTTATTGGGTGAAGATGAAGTTGCTATACTAAAGAAATTCAAAAAGTTAAATGGGATTCAAGTTTCTTTGGAATCTCCTGATGAGAATATTCATAACAAAATCAGAGGTGAGGGAAATTTTGAAAAAGTTATTGAGAAAATTGCTTTCTTAAAAGATGCCGGGATGCGACTTTCGGTGATGATGACTATCAGCAAATTGAATTATAAGCAGATATTTGCCATGAATGAACTTTTGAAAAAGTTGAAGATAGATGTTTTCGGAGTGGATCGTTTTATTCCGGAAACACGCAGCGATTTTGATGAATTTGCCTTAACTTCTTCGGAATTAAAAGAGGCTTTTCAAAGCTTATATGATTTATCTCAAAAACAAACGTTGCCGAAAATATCCTTAAAAAGACCATTATATTGTTTGTTGGGAAAAAAAGGAACGTATGGCGCACGTTGTTCGGCGGGAACGTCATCTTTTGCAATTTTACCTGATGGTGTTATGTTACCTTGCCGCAGATTGCCAATTCCGTTGGGTAATATCTTAAAGGACAATTTTATCGATATATGGAACAGAAGTTCGGTTTTGACGATGTTGCGTGATACAACCAAATTAACCGGAAAGTGCGGTAGTTGTGAGTATGTTAAAAAATGTAAAGGGTGTAGAGCTTCGGCATATGCTGTTTATAAAGATTTTATGAAAGAAGACCCTTTCTGTTGGAAACAATCTTAAAATGGGGGATAGTTTTTGATGGATTTTTTATCTGCGGATATTTTTTATGACACATCTTATAGGCGGAAAACTGATAGGTTGTTTTATAGGCAATGTATGAAAAAATATCCTCATGAGAATGTTTTGGAAATAGGTTTCGGTACAGGGCGGATATTATTTGATATTGCTAAAGAAGGTATCAAAATTGATGGTATTGAACCCAATTATTCCAGATTTTTAATTGCTGAGAGTAAGTTGCAAAAAAGTGCGGCTAATATTAAGAGTAATGTCGGTTTGCATAATTGTGATTTAGAACATTTTAATGCGCAAAAAAAATATTCACTGGTGATTATGCCTTTTAGGGTGTTACAGGAATTTTCTTCTGCGCAGGCACAGGAAATGGCTTTGAAGAAAATTAAAGAGTTTTTGGAGCCGGGTGGTTTGCTGATATTTGATGTGATAAATCCTAACGGTAAAATGTTATCTGTGAAACCTATGTCTCATAAGGTGATGAATGTTAAGAGTTATCAAAAAGGCGGAAAAGATTTTGTAAAGAAGAGTTTATTGAAAAAAATTGATTTTAAGAACCAAGTTATGGATTGTGAACAGATTTATTCTTTTTCAGAAAAAGGAAAGACGAAGAAGGTGTTTAAGTATAAATATAAAAGTAGGTATCTGTTTTATTCTGAACTGGTTAATCTGACGCGGCTTTTAAAGTATCAGATTGTTGATGTCTTCGGGAGTTTTACTTTTAAGAAATTTAATGAACTGGCTAAGCCTAAAAACATTATCATGGTATTAAAGAATTAAGGAGAATAAAATGACTTATGCAATTACTGCCAATAAATTTGCTCCTAAATGTGTTGAATATAAAGATATGAATGTTATCAATTCGCATGCGGTGGCGTTTGATAAGTGCAATTTTCAATGTGCTTTTTGCGGTTTAAGAAAAAAAATACGTCCGAATTTTAAGGATTATTCATCATACGAGTTTGAAGAAAAAATTAAACAGTTAACAGAATGTGGTAAAAGCTTTAAATTTACGGGGGGAGAACCGACCTTAAATCCAGATTTGGAACATGATTTAAAATTGGTCAAAAAATATAACGGAAAAATTTATCTTGATACCAATGCCTCTAATCCGAAAAAAGTCAAAGCACTTATTGCGGAAAATTTGGTTGATGTTATCGGAATTTCCTTAAAGGGATTGTCTCCGGAAGAGGCAATGCAAGTTGCAGGAATTAAAAACAGACGACTTTGTTGGGATAATGTGTTTGAAACAATAGAATTTGCATCTCAAAACCCTAACATACGTACGATTGTGACTTATGTTTTAACAAAGCCTGATGAAGCGGAACAAATACTTGACAGATTTGCAGAATTGCTGAAACCTTATCCGCAGATTTATATAAAAATTAATAATCTTTTTCCGAATGATGTTGCCAGCGAAAATGGTTTATCGCCATTGAAGGAAGATAGGTTTTCGCAGGTGTTAAAGAAATTTGTTGCTCAGCATCTGGAGTATAAGGGAAGAATTATTGTTATACCGTCGATGGATGCCATGACTACTTATGCTGCAATAGAATTTTACTAATCCGCGTATCGGTTATCTGAGCACTCAACCGGTTATTACGCTTAAAACAACGGTTGCGATTAACAATGCAAAAATCCATCTTTTTTGAAGCTTTTGGTAAGGTGTTTTATAACCCATGGCACTTCTTATATGATTGATGAGGATAATCCAGACCACGCTTAGATAAATAATGGCTGAGGTGTATGCCGGATTTTTGGCATAGTGCATAGAGAAATTAAGAAGTATCATGCTTAATGCCAAGAGCAAAATAAAAAGGCCGCTCTTGATGTTTTTAAGGTTTAAGATTTCTTTTTTGCTCAGGTCTTTTTTTAACCCGACAAAAAGGTTTATGCAACCGATAATCAAACCGGTTAGAGCAACGCGGGTGATGGTGGCGGTTAATAAATGATTGTCGGCATATTGCATGATGGTTTTGTTACTGGCATCAATTAAGGCAATAATAAATAAAATCGGCGCCATAAAGCGAAAACATTTTAAACCAATGGGTTGAGCGCGATATTTCATAACCGAGATGACAATTACGGCGATAGAAACCATGATTAAAAGCGATTGTAACGGAGTTGATAAATACTCAAAAATTATGCTCGGCTGAAAGATGAACCAGATAAAAAAAGTAATGATGACAGTCAGCGGGGTGATAGATGTTACATTTTCGGCACCGAATTTTTGAAAGGCCTGAAAATATTTGTAATCCGAATAGGAAATAAGCAAACCTTGCAGAAAAGCGATAAAATAAAATTGCCACGGAAAGATATGGAAATAAAAAAGAGCCAACGGGGCGGCTGCTACGGCTAAAAAATAACCGCGATAGACCATAAATAAGCTTGGTTTTAAGCGACTTTCCTGATTAAAAAGGTAGTAAATTGCATTTGTTAAACTGGTCAAAAGCGCAAAGAATACCCACATAATTTATGCTTTCTTTTCTAAGGTTTCGCGGATAAGCGTTTGTATTTTCTTTAAATCTTCTTTGTTATGATGATAATTTTTGAGCTCTGAAAACAAATACTTATCATAGCCGTTTTTAACAAAGGTTTCTTTGGTAAATTCATAGTTTAAATCAAATATCCACGATAAGACCATCAACAAACGGTCAGCAAAGGAATATACGGTTGAAAAAAGGATAGTCTTTTTTGCTAAAAATTGCTCTTTAACGCTTTCCGACAGTGGGGCATTTAAGGCTTTAGAACTTAGTTGACGGTAAAAAACATCTTTTTTTAAGTGGTCTTCTTTTTTGATGTTTTTTAAATTGGAGAGTTTGTCGGCATCACGCACCAGAAAAAGAATTTTTAAGATGTCATTTTTTTTAGGTGATGTCTTGATTTTATTAAATAGCAACGAGCGATAAACCTGCTCCATCATTTTGCCGTGATAACGCAGTGCAAACAAAATTTGCATATCGTTGTATGCCGGATTTTTTTTCATCAGATTATAGCCGATTAATCCATGGTCGCAGGCAGAAGGGGCAATTTTGATATGTTTTTTTTCTTTTTTATAGCGGTTTAAGGCTTCTTTGAAGCGCCCGACATCATGGAACAATAAAGCTTTTTGGGCAAAGGTCTTAAATCTGGTATCGGCTGTTTTTAATTCCGGTGTATTTTCTAGTATTTTTTCGCCGATATGCAAAACATCAACCGAGTGCTGATATTTATGGTTGATATCATTCATAAAAGGTGAATCTACGGGAATTTTCTTAGCGGCGGTTAAGTAGTATTGCTTAAAAGCTAAAAGATCTGTACGCATCATTTTATTACTCCTAAGTATTGATTTTAAACGTTAAAATGATAAAAAATGATTAAGACGAGAGAAAATATTTTATGCTTGCAACTAAATCCGAATGGAATATGATAGCGCATGAGGAGAATGAAAATGAGTTTGGCGACAGATTATATCGGGCAAAAAGTTTATATAAAAATTGACCGGCCTATGCACAGCAAACACCCGAAACACGGGTTTGTTTACCCGGTTAATTACGGGTTTGTGCCGAATACCGTTTCCGGTGATAATGAAGAATTAGATGCCTATGTGTTGGGTGTTGATGAGCCGCTTGAAACTTTTTCAGGGGTATGTGTGGCGGTTATTCACCGCACCGATGATGATGACGATAAGCTGATTGTTGTAAAAGAGGGAACGGATATTTCTGATGAAGAAATAGAAAAACAAACGGCTTTTCAAGAACAATGGTTTAAGCATATTTTACTCAGAGAATAAGGATTTATGCAGATGGCAACGATACACTTAACGGTTGGTTTTATGGGGTTTGGCAAAACAACGGTTGCTAAGCGGTTGGAAAAAGAAATTAACGGTATAAGACTTACTCACGATGAATTTATGGTACGTCTTTACGGCAGAAATATGCCTTATGAGGAATTTCATCAAAACTACAAGAAAGTTGATGATATGCTGTGGGATATGGCGGAAAAAATCATTAATGCAAAGGTTGATGTCATTATGGATTACGGCTTTTGGTCGCATGAAGATAGGAAAAAAGCTTATGAAAGAGCAAAGAAAATTACAGACGATGTGGTTTTTGATGTTATTAATTGTGATTTGGCGGTGGCAAAACAACGCCTGTTGCAACGCTCAAAGGATAATCCTCAGGAATTGTATATCACCGAAAATGAGTTCGATGAGCTGGTTAAACGCTATGAACCGTGGTCTGACGAAGATAAATATCCGGCCGTTTTTTATGATACGAATGGCTAATGAATTTTATGTTATCCTATAAAAAAAGCCCCGATTAAGGGGCATTTTTTTTAAGGTTGGTCATTGTTCGGGGTAAAAATGTCACATACATAGCGGATTTTACGATTATCATCATATTTATCGGCAATGTAGGTGCTTTTACCGTCAAAATAATTCCCTTTAAGTTCATCACCGCCCATCTTTTTGAGCATGGTGTTTAAGACAGAAAACAGTCCGGAATTTTTGATACGCGCATCATCACGTCCTTCTTTTAATCGCCAACGACGACCATAGTAGGGGACAAGCTTATATTTGGCATATTGCGCCGCTTGTCTGATAGGAATGACGGCATGCTCATCACAGTAACGGATAAGAAGTTCGCCGGGGGAATCTTTTTCGGTATAAGGAACAACAACACCGATGGGGTGTGCCATTCCATCCATTAAGCGACTGGTGCGCACATAAAAACCGTTCAGTTCATAAATGGCATCAAGCTCATAGGTTTTACCATATTGCAGAGCGGCAATTTCTTCTTTTGTCGGCTCTTTAGGCTCCGTTTTGGCGGGTTCTTCTTTTACCGGCTCGGGCGCAGGCTCTGCTGTGGGCACTGCGGCGACGGGAAGAATTTCCTCTGTGGGCGGCTCAGGTGCCGGCTTTGCTTCAACTTCCGGTACCGGTTCGTCTTTGGGCAAGGCTGTTTCTTCTTTTACGGCTGTCGGCGGCAATTTCTTGCGTGGCGGACGGCCTAAACGCTTACCGTTTTTACTGTAACCTTTTGGCGGTTTAACTTCTGTCGCAGGTTCCGGTACAGGTTCCGACTGTGGTTGTTGTTCCGGTGTCGGTTCAGATTCAGCAACCGGTTCAGGTTCCGGCGCGGGGGAGGGTTCTTCAACGATAAGCAAGTCTTCTGCTTCAAGAGGGGATTCCTCTGTTGCTTCAGGCTGTTTTATCGGTTGGATCTCAGTATCCGGTACAAGCAGATGGAGTAACTTATCAACCTCTTCGGCAATGTTTTTAACACCGCTTAAAACGCTGATTTTGTCACCGACTTGCGCTGATACCGACGGGTGGGCAGAAAGCCACTTCTCGGTTATAACCTCCACCTCTTCGGGCGAAAGTTCCAGGTCTTCAATTGCATTGAGCAACTTAAGAGCAATGTCTAGTTTTTTGTTCATAAAAATTGGTATTTAGTGTTTATAAATATAGGCATAATTGTTATTTTTCTGTGCAGAATTATAGAAAAAGCCTTAAAAGAGTCAAGTTTTATCGGCGGAACTTTACTTTTTTTTAAGTTTTAAAGCGGTATGTATCATAAAAAAGGAAGAAAAATGACATTACCGACTTTAGAACAAGCTCATAAAATTGTTACCGATTTGGCAGATGAATTGCACCGTCTTAATGTGCGAAATAAATCAAGTTTCGGGCATTATTTAAGGGTGGCACAAAATGCTAAGGAAATAGCTTCGTGTGTGCCGCACCTTAATCCGGAAAAGGCTTACATTATGGGATTGGTGCATGATTATGGACAGGCCGAAGAAACGCGTGACAAAAGACGTTTTCACGGACTTGCCGGTTATGAAAGTCTGATGAAAATGGGTTATGATGAGGCGGCGCGTGCTTGTTTGGTGCATAGCTTTTTTGAATGGGAAGAAATTACGCCGGAGCGCTATCACTCTTATGACAGAGATTGCATTCTTAAATGTGCCGAGCTTTTGAAAAAAAGACCGTTTGATGACTATGATCGCTTGGTGCATTTGGCAGATTTAACCGTGACCGGATATAAGGCAACGTCTTTAGAAATGCGTTTTGAATATTTGGCGGCAACATATCGTATCAATGAAAAGCTGATTAAAGATAAATTTTTAATGGCTTGCAGGCTAAAGCATTATTTTGATGAGCTGTGCGGAAAAGACGTTTATGACATATTGGGGATTCAATCGCTTAATAACCCATGCGAATAATGTTATTTTATGCTAAAAATTTTTTTTAGGATATTCTCAACGCTATCTGCGGTAAACTTAGCAATAGCTTGCAATTCTTCAGGGGCAGTTTCCATAGCTACCGGACAACCAACGGCTTTTAACATACTCTCATCATTGTAGTAGTCGCCGATGGCAATACACTCTTTGGGTTTAATGTTTAAGTGCTTGATAATCGCTTTTAGGGTGGTGCCTTTGTCGGTATGTAAGGGGGTAAAATCGGTCCAGTCATCACGGCCGAGATGCATATTGCAGTATTTACCGTATTTTTGTTGTAAGACTTTACGGTGCGCGGTAGATTTGGGATTATAAACCGCAACTTTTAGTATCGGCTCTTTGATTTTGGTAATGTCTGCAATTTCTTTGACCTTAATTCCGGCTTCGTGATGCATATAATCGGCAAAGGCTTCGGTTTTGGGTTTTATGTATTGTATTTTCGGGGTGGAAATTTGTAATTCGCAATCTTTCAGGGCTAAAATATCGGTGGCGATTTTTAAGGCAAGCTCGCGCTTTAATTCTTTTTGGTAGATAATTTTATTTTGATAAATGCCCAAGCAACCGTTTTCTGAGATGTAAATAATATCGTTTTTGATAGGGTTAAACAGCTGACGCAGGTTTTGATATTGACGACCGCTGGCAGCTATAAATAAAATGTTTTTTTCTTTTTTCAGGCGGCGAATTAAACTGACGGTGGTTTTAGATATTTGTTGTTCACCGTTTAAGATTAAGGTGCCGTCTATATCGCTGGCTATGAGCTTAAAATCAGACATAAAATTTCCCTGTTGTTGTGACTTAAGCCAGTTTATCAAAGAGAGTTTTATATTTTATTAAATTTTTTAGCCGAAGTGATGAACGTCTTTTTCCAGATAACGTTTTTTCTTTATAGTCGGAAAATTGTTGACGATATAGGCATAGCGCGGGCAATCATTTCCGTGGTCGTTGATAATGCCTGAGGCTTGCAGGTGCGAATAAACGGTAACGGTGCCGAGGAACTTGAAACCGCGTTTTTTTAAATCTTTGCTGATTTTATCCGATAAGCCGTTGCTGACCGGAATATAGCCGTCGCCGTGTTTTTCATAGAGAATTGTTTTATTTTCACTATATGCCCAAAGATATTGAGAGAAACTGCCAAACTCTTTTCTTATTTTTATGAAACATTGTGCGTTGTGAATAATCGCTTCAATCTTGCGCGGGCTTTTTATCATCCCGTCGGTATTCATAATGCGTGTGACATCTTTTTCGGTGTATGTGGCAATTTTTTCATAATCAAAATTATCAAAACAATGGCGGAAAATATCGCGCTTGTTTATCATCATATTCCAATTTAGCCCGCATTGCATGACTTCCATCATCAAAAATTCAAATTGGGCTTTGTCATCATGTAAGGGGATACCCCATTCGGTATCATGATAAATGGTATTTTTTTCGGAAGTATTGCCCCAGTTGCAGTACGCCATTTATTTTTCTTTCTTAATTATTCGCTTTTTTGCCAAACGTTGATAACCTCGCCGATATATTGAATATGCGGCGTGATTTTGCGTTCATTATAAAATTCTCTGGTCTTTTCCGGCATAAGGTAAAATTTTAACGGTTCTTTGTAGAGAATCTTGCATTCTATGGCAAGAGTTGCTTCTTTGAATATCGGGTTGCCGAGGGGGGTAAATTCAGGGGTTAAACCGGCTTTTTTTAATTTATCTTCATCTCGTCCGGAGTGGGTGCCGATATAAAGCAGAGAATCTTTTTTATCTTTGGGGAAAGCGGTTACCGTAAAATATTCGCTTCTGTCCATAAATTCGTTGGTGTAGCGTTCGGGGGCAACATAAACCGTTACAACCGGCCGTTGCCATAAAGTGCCGAATTGTCCCCAACCGATAGTCATGGCATTCATGCTTTCGGCATTACCGGCGGCGAGAGCCGCCCAATCTTCGCCAAATAAATCTGCCGGATTTTTGACATCATAAATGGATATCTGTTCCCAAGAATCACTCATCTGATAGGGGGTTACGGCATGGGCCGGCATACAAAAAGCCAACAGTAAAGCCCATAAAGTCAGTTTTTTCATTTTATACTCCTTTTAGAATCGCTACGGTTTATTTTAGATTTTAATGTATTTTAAGCAAATGTTTTTTTTGTTTTCCGCATAAAAAAAACGGCTCAGGGGAGCCGTTTTTAAATTAAGTTGTTCTTTTCAATGTCATTAAGGAAGGAACGAATCGTAAGCATAACCAGACTGCGGATAAGCCACTTGAGCAAGAATCTGGCAATAAAGAGCCAGGCAATGATAATGACGAATCGTGCCATCAGAATCTTTGCAAAAAAGTGTCCTTCAGTAAACAACGGCATTTGCCATAAGATGAAAATGACAATGCCTATCAGACAGACGGTAATTTGCGCACGCGGATGCTCCGGATAGTAGCAGGGAACAAAGCGTTCATTGTTGTAGAGCAAATCCAAGAAAGCGATAACCGTTACCAATACCAGTGCGACGATAAATGCCCACGAGAAGCATAAACTTAAAAATGTTGCCATAATTGTTGAGAGAGTTTTAATGTTAATAATTCATTTGATGTGTTCAGTATAGAAACAATATGAAAAATGTCAAGTGTTACGGATTTTAATTATTTCCTTGTTTTTAAAAGATTTTTAAAGACTCTTGTGCTAACACTAAACTAACTTTAATTTATTTTAAGCGAGGGTTTGATGAAAAAATCAGCGGTACTTTTGGGCGGTGTTTGCATGGCGGCACTTATTGCCGGCGGGGCATATATGTTTTATAATAACGCTATGGGCGGATTATCCGGTAAAGAAATAGCCGCTTATTGGGATAAAACAACTGATGTTAATCAAAAAGCGCAAGATGGCTCGTTGCCGCTCATTAAAGCTACTATGGCAGAAGATGTGGCGGCGGTTGAATATTTCTTAAAAAAGGGAGCTAAGGCAAATGTTGCCGATAAAGACGGGCAGACAGCATTAACCGCGGCAATGGAAAAAGGTAATTATGCTATTTTTAAGCTTTTGATTGAGGCACAACCGGCAGATTTGAAGGCGCCGAAGTTTTTGGATAAAGCCGTTATCGGTAATTCTGCGGAAATCGTTAAATATGTTTTGGATAACGGCGGTGATGCAAATGCTAAGCTTGAAATTATCGGTAAATATCGTCCGGATGAAAATTTGACTTATGAAGACGTACGTTTGATAACCCCGCTTAAAAGAGCCGTGATGAAATCCAGCGATAAGGTTATTCCGGTACTGTTGGAACACGGGGCGGAAGGTGCCGAGTATTTCTTACAGCAGGAACTTTCTAAAGCGCCGGTTGCGGTATTAAAGGCATTGGCAACAAAGACGGATAATTTGCGCCGACTTTCGGCTAAAGGGAGTGATTTGCTGACAACCGCGGTGATGGAAGCAAAGCCTGAAACTTTGGAATTTTTACTTGAAGAAAATGCCGGTGATGTCAACTCGGCGCTGAATAAATTGCTGTTTTATAGAAACAGTGAGGGAAATGATTATGATAAAGCGGCGGAAATGTTTATTAAAGCAGGTATCGTGCCGACAGCCGATGAATTGGAATTGTTACTTAAGAAGGGCAAAACAGAGCTGTTTAAGGAATTGGCAGCCTGCGCATTGAACGCCAATATGACTTTGCCTAAAAATAAACAAAGTTTGCTTCGTTTTGCGGTTGATAATAATAAAATCAGCGAGGCAAAATATCTCTTGGAAAACGGGGCTGATATGTGGGCAGAAGATAAAGACGGGGTTTCGGCTTTGTTTGCGGCAGTTAAACAGGCGACAAGTAATCCGGATATTTATCAGGAATTTAAGAAGCGCTTGAAAGATGTTAATGAAGACGGTTATAAGGGCGAAAGTTTGCTGATGTTGTTGGCTAAAGCCGGTCAATTTAAGGAATTTCAAAAAGTGGCCGAAGAAGGCGGTGATATTTGGCAGAAAGACAGAAACGGTAAAACGGTTTTGATGTATGCCGCAGAGGGTGGTAATGTGCAAATTATTAACCACCTGATTTATAAGGGAGATAATTTCGGAGCGACCGATAATAACGGTAAAACAGCTTTGATGTATGCGGCAGAGGCCGGAAAAACAAATGCCTATAAAGAGCTTGTAACTAAGGGGGCATCAGTTAAAGGGGCGGATAAAGACGGAAAGTCCGCGTTGATGTATGCGGCAGGAAACGGACATGCGGATATTGTGGAGGATTTAATTAACCAAGGCGAAAGTCCGGTGGCGTTTGATAATAATCGTAAGACGGTGTTGATGTATGCGGTTGAAAGCGGGGATATGGATACGCTAAAAGCGGTGACATCAAAAAGTGTTGAGGCTGATGCCGTTGATAAAGACGGAATGCCTGTTTTAAGTTATGCCGTTTTGGGTAAAAATTTGGAGATTGTTAAATTTATTGTCGGGCAGAAAGTTGATATTTTTGCACAGAACAAATACGGTTATCAGCCGTTTACGCTGGCAATGAAAGAAGGTTTGGGGGATATTGCGCTGTTTTTGGCCGGTAATCGTGCGGATATTTTTAAGCCGTTTACAACCGATAACGGAAGGACTTTGTCTATGTATGCTGTTGACGGCGGTAATCCGGATTTAATGCGTTGGGTAACGGATAATTTGCCGGACTTATACAATAAAAAAGACCGCAACGGACAAACCTTTATGATGTTAATGGCAGAGAAAGGACGCGCAGATGTGGTCAGAGATGTTATTTTGCGCCGAGGAAATATTTCAGCTCGTGACGGTAAAGGAAAATCGGTTTTGATGTATGCGGCGGAAAGTGAGGCGGCTATTAACCTCATCAATATCGTTAAGGAAATTCCGGAATTTGAAATAAATGTTAAGGATAATCTCGGCAGAACGGCGTTGATGTACGCGGTGGGCGGACCTTATAACCAAACGATTAAACAACAACGTTTAATTCAGCACAGCGCTAAAGTTGAAGATAAAGATAATAACGGTAAAACCGTTTTGATGTATGCGGTCGGTAATCCCTATGCCAGAGTTGATGCACCGGCAGTTGCCGAACTTTTAGGATATGATGTTAATGTTAACGCAACAGATAATAACGGGGCAAATGCTTTGATGTATGCGGCGGCTAATCCTAATGCGGGAACAGCGGTTATTGAAATCCTGCTTGATAAAAAGGCGGATATTAATGCCAAAGATACGCAAGGTAAAACGGTTTTGATGTATGCGGCAGAAAGCGGAGATATCAGTAAATTTAAGTTGCTAATGCAAAAAGGTGCAAAGACAGACGGAACAACCGCAGACGGCAAAACGGTGGCTGATTTTGCCGATAAGGTCGGTCCGTGCTTTGCGAAAGCTGTGCAACAACTTATCCAAAAATAAGGTTGTTTGAAAGCGTATGACGGAAGTTTTTTTGAAGTATAAAAAATATGTGTTGTTCGTGTTGGTCGGCGCGATATTTTTGATACTGTCATTTTTAAAAAACGGGTTTTATGTTGATGAGATTTATTCATACGGGCATGCTAACAGCTCAAACGGGGCTTATTTTGAAAAACATTTTCAAGAAAATTCCGAACTAAACTATAAGGATAAATTTTACCACCAATGGCTTGACGGTTCGCTTTTTAATGAGTGGTTGACGGTGCAAAAAGATGAGGCTTTTCATTATTCGGCAATTTCTGAAAATTTGAAACAAAGCGTGCATCCGCCGTTGTTTTATTATTTGTTGCATACAATCTGTTCTTTGGTGCCGGAAACATTTCACAAAGCCTTAGGGCTGGGGCTTAATTTTGTTGTTTTGGTTTTGCTTTTTTATTTCTTTTACCGATTGGCAAAAGAGGTGTTTTCTGATGATAATAAGGCTTTTGTCGCAACGGCGTTTTTTATGTTTGTGCCGATGGTTTTGCAAATGCAGATTTACATCAGAATGTATCTGTTATTGATGGCTTTAATGACCGGTTTATGGTGGCAGATTTTTGCTTTTTTTAATGATGATAATGTATCCTTAAAAAGGCTGTTGTTTATTTTTTGTTTGGCGTTTCTCTCATTTTTGACACACTATTATGCGTTGATAATGGTTTTCTTTTTAACGGCAACTTTTTGCATTGTCTTATTCCTGCAAAAAAAATATTTAAAATCAGTTGCTTTGGGGGCGATTATTTTATTTTCGCTGATGATTTCTTTTTTGTTTTTTAAGGAAGCTTATCAGGTGTTGCTTTTTTCTGACAGAGGGGAGGAAACAAAGCTTGCCGTTACCGGTTTAAGTTGGCGACTTATTGCAGATGCAACGGCCTTTTTGTGGTTACAAATTTGTCATTTGCTGTTGGGAATTTCTGATATTTTATCATGGATTATTTTGCCGGTTGTTTTGGTATTTTTGATTTGTGCAAAGCTTAATGTTAAGGGGTATATTTTGTTGTTTGCCGGCGGTGTCAGCGGTTTTATTATTGCAATTTTGGCGCCGAATATGGGCGAATTTAACGGGCGCTATTACGGGGGAGTTCTTGTGCCGTTGTTTTTGGTTTTGGCAATGGTAGCAGATAATCTTTTTAAGAAAAAAATAAACGGCAAAACGGTTTTCGGTTTGTGGCTTTTGTTTTCTTTATTTACAGTTTACCAGATGAGATTATCTTCATATTTGCAACGCGATTCAGAGGTTTCTGAAATATGCGAAATTACCGCGGGAAAAAAAGTGATTTTGCAACGGCAGTTGTTTATGAGTGTTTTTCAATTAGCGCCCTGTTGGCAGGAGGCTCAAAGAATTTATATTATCGGCCAAAACGAAACACCGGAAAATATTTTAGATATAGCAGATGCGGGAACGGTCTTTATTCAGGAAGTCGGGCAGGGAACCAAGAAATATTTGAGCCATGCTTTATATGAAAAAAATCATCATTTGGGGTTAAGCTATATCGGAATGTATCGGGCAGATAAAATTTTATATGACATTTATGCGAAAAAAGAAGGCACTTTTTAAAGCTTTTTTAGGGGTTTAAGGGTAGAGTAACCTTAACGGAGAATAGCCATGAAAAAAATGTTATCTATTTTAATACCTTGTTTTAATGAAGAGAAAAGCGTTGCAAAGCTTTTTAATCTGATTAAAGAAAATGCCGAAGTATTGATTGAAAAAAAACAAATTTCTGATTTTGAGGTGTTGTTTGTTTCCGATGGTTCTACCGATAAGAGCGAAGATGTCATTAAAGAACTTATCAAAAAAGATAAACGGGTGCGACTTATCGCATTAAGAAGAAATTTCGGTAAATCAAAAGCGTTGCAAATCGGCTTTAAGGCGGTGAAAGGTGATGTTATTATTACCATGGATGCGGATCTGCAGGATGACCCGAAAGAGATTAGCCGTTTTATTCAAAAAATTGATGAGGGATATGATTTGGTTTCCGGTTGGAAACATCAGCGTTTTGACCCGCTGGAAAAAAAGGCACCGTCAAAGCTGTTTAATTTTATGACATCAAAACTTTCCGGCATTAACCTGCATGATTTTAATTGCGGATTTAAGGCTTATAGACGTGAAGTGGTGGATAATGTGGAAGTTTATGGTGAATTTCACCGCTATATTCCGGTGCTTGCCAAGCGTTACGGTTTTAAGGCGGCTGAGATTGAAGTAAAACATCATAAGCGTGAATTTGGCAAATCCAAATTTGGGGCAGAGCGTTATTTACGGGGATTGTTTGATGCCCTTTCCGCGGTGTTTTTGCTCAAATATTATGATAAGCCGATGTATTTTTTCGGTAAGGCAGGGTTGTTGATTTCGTTTATCGGTTTTCTTATCTGTGGTTATTTGACATGCTTGTGGTTTATGGGAGAAAGTATCGGACACAGACCGTTGTTGGTTTTAGGTGTGCTGTTTATTTTGGTCGGCGTGCAACTTATTTCTTCGGGTTTGATAGCTAATATTATCGTAGATAATGCGGAGAGAAAATCCGATAACCGCGCTTATATCAGAGAAATTATCGGCGGAGAATAAAAATGCTTCCGATGGTTGAAAGTTTGTACCGTAAAATTAAAAACAATGAATTTTTGCGTTATCTTATCGGCGGGGGAACGATTACGGTTCTTAACGCCGGCTTATATACGATACTTGTTTTATTGGCCATGAAGCCGAGATGGGCGAATTTAATCGCGTTGGTGGTGGCAAAGGTTTACGGATATTTCATCAATAAATTATTCGTCTATAAAAGCAAGGGACTTAATGCCAAAGAAACACGGTGGGAGTTTGCCAGATATTGCTCGGCGCGCGGGTTTACCGGTTTGGTGGATTATGTGCTGGTTTTAATCTTGGCGGAAGGGTATGGTTTTAATGCCTTTTATACCAAATACGGGGTAATGATTTTGGTTATCGTTTTGAATTATTTTTTCGGTAAGTTTTGGGTGTTTAAGAAAGAGAGCAACGGTCATGCCAAAAATTAAGGTCAGTCAAATTTTGTTTTGGGTGCTGTTACTTTTTAATGTCGGCTTAGCTGTTTATTATTTAAGCCAAAAACAGGGTTGGCATGTGGATGAGCAATATACCTACGGAACGGCAAACAGTACCGAAGGTGCGTATTTGGGAAAACACGTCAATTCTTTTCATGAAGACCCGTTTGATGAAGTTCATAATCATTGGAAAAAAGGTAAGGATTTTCATGACTACCTGACGGTGCAAAATAATGAAAAATTTGATTATAAGAACATTAAGGAAAATTTGAAAATCAGTGTGCATCCACCGCTTTATTTTTGGTTATTACATACAATATGTTCGTTAACACCGGATGTATTTTCCAAATGGCAGGCAGGGAGTATCAATATTGTTGCTTTTTTGTTGTTACTCTTGATGTTTTATAAGCTTTCAAAGCTCTTTATCAATGATGAATATATGGCGATGGTGCCGGTATTTTTGTGGGGATTTTCCGAAGTCGGTTTAGCGACGGTTTTGTTTTTAAGAATGTACACGTTGCAAACACTTTTTACGGTTTGTCTTTTATATGAAGTTTCAAAAATGCTTATTGAAAATAAGGCAGATAAAAAGCGGCTGTTTTTGATTTTTCTTTATGCAACATTGGGCAACTTAACGCAGTTTTCATCACTGGTGTTTGCCTTTATTCTGACCGCGGTCAGCGATACGGTGTTGCTGTGGCGAAAAAATTGGAAAATGCTGGTTTTGTTTTCGGCAATGATGTTATTAAGCGTGGCGGCTTTGGTGGCTCTTTTTCCGGAAACGCTTTCCATTTTGCTTTATTCTAAAGACGGTGCGGAAATTCATGCGCGTTTTAGTGGTGTTAAATGGCTACATTTATTGTTTTATTTTTTGTATGGTAATCAGTCTGTTTTCGGGGTGTATGCTTATTATCTGTTTCACGTTGAAAGTAAGTATTTTATTCTTGTTTTATTGGCGCTGGCGCTAATGATTATTTACCAAAAGGAAAAGAAAACTTCATCTGCTTTCGGGGTTCTGATTGCCGTTATTATTTTGCTGACTTTTTATTTGGCTATTTTTATGCCGAAAAATAATATGGGCGGTGTTCGCTATTATATGCTGTTAATGCCGGTGGCGGCACTGTTGACGGTAAGTTTGGTGGAGAAGTTATTAAAGGCGCTTAAATTTTCTTCGCAATTGACGGCAGGAATTTGTTTTGTTCTTGTTTTTATTTTGAGCGTTAATGTTTGTTGGAAGAAATGTCCGTACAGTGTATCATTGACAGAGGAAACTTTAGCGCTGACGGAAAAATTGAAAAATAAAAATATTATGGTCAGAAGTCAAAACCGACCGTTTAATGATGCTATTCATATCTATACCAAAGCAAAGAAAGTTTATCTGGCGGATACCGAAACAAATGCACCGATAGAGCAGGCATTGAGCGAAGCGGATTACGTGTTGGTTTTTAACAATTATCCGTTTGATAAGAGTTTTTTTGCAGCGGTTAAAGTCAGACCTTTGGAAAGCGCTATGGTTAATCGTGTGCAATATGTTTCGCCGTTTCGCGTCGGTATTGTCAATTTTGATTTATATGAGGTCATAAAATAATGCTGAAGATGAGCCGGATTTTATTTGTTTTGTTGTTGGCAATAAATGTATTTCTCGCCGGATTTTATCTTAATCAAAAACAAGGTTGGCATGTGGATGAAATTTTTTCTTACGGGCATGCCAACAGCACCCAAGGGGCTTTTTTGACCGAAGATGTTGATTCTTTTTTTATTGATAAGAAAACGGATTTGCACCATAAATGGCTTAAGGGAAAAGTTTTTCACGATTATTTAACGACACAAGAAGATGAGCGCTTTCGTTACGAACATATCACAAAAAATTTGCAAAAAAGCGTACACCCGCCGTTGTTTTATTACTTATTGCATACGGTTTGTTCGTTGATGCCGGATGAGTTTTTGCCATGGCAGGCAGGCGGTATAAATTTGTTCTTTTTTATGCTGACTTTGGTTGCTTTTTACGCGCTTTCCAAGCTGTTTTTAAAAGACGAATATTTGGCGATGATAGCGGTCTTTTTGTGGGGCTTTTCCACAGCCGGTATGGCGACAGCGGTATTTTTAAGAATGTATATGTTGCAAACTTTTTTTGCGGTTTGTTTGATTTATGAAGTTTTAAGAATGCTCATTGAAAACGAGGCTTCAAAAGGGCGGTTGTTTTTGATTTTTCTTTATGCCACATTAGGTAACTTAACGCAATTTTCATCACTCGTGTTTGCTTTTATTGTAACCTTGGTGAGCGGGGTGATTTTGCTTTATCGCAAAAATTTTAAGTTATGGCTTAAATTTTCTTTGATGATGTTGTTAAGCGCGGTTGCTTTGTTTGCAATTTATCCCGAAGCTTACGGGGTGTTATTTAATTCCGCCCGAGGCGAGGAAAGTGTTAGTAAAATAAACGATTTTTGGGCGCATTTATCCTCTTTATGGCTTGCGGTTTTATACAGCAATTCGCCGAGCCAAATGTTTGAAATTTATTTTGTTTTGTTGTTCGGAATAAAAAAGGTTGCAGATGTTTTTTTGCTGGGGTTGATGGTGGTCTTTTTCTTTATTGCTTATTTGCGGAAAACCGAACTTAGCAAAGCCTTCTTGCCATTGGTCGTCATGCTTGTTTTGATGACGATTTATCTTAGTTTTATGATGCCGGATATGGGCGTTTATAACGCGCGCTATTATATGCTGTTAATGCCGGCGGCGGCACTTATTGCCGTTTATGTGGCAACGATTATTTTTAAGGCATTTGGTGTGCATAAAATGTGGGTTTATTGCCTGATGGGAATGGGAATTGGCATTGTTTCGGTCTTTTTACAAAGTGATTTTAAACACAATGCTTTTTTGGTGCCGCAGACACAAGAAACAATTACGGCAAATGAGGCGCTTAAAAATAAAAGGATTGTTGTAAAAACGCCGGTCAGCGCGGTATATGATTTGTTTAGTGTTTTAGCGCATGCCGATAAGGTTTATATTGCAAGAGAAAATGATAATATTTTGCCGACACTTTTTAAGGCGGATTTTGTTTTAAAATATAATTCTTATGCAACACTTTATACACCGGTCGGAAAAATGAAGGCATGTTTTTTCTGTATTCCCAAACCAAAACCGCTTTTAAGGGCGGAAAGGAAACGCTTAAAATATGTTTCTTCATACAGAGCCGGGGTGATTAATTTTGATTTGTATGAGGTAAACAAAAAATGATAAAACACGGTGCACGAATTTTGTTTGTTTTACTGTTTTTGTTTAATATCGGTTTGGCCGGATATTACATCAACCATAAAGAAGGCTTTTTTATGGATGAGCTGTGGTCATACGGACATGCCAACAGCAGTCAGGGGGCGTTTCTTTCTCAAGATATAGATTCACATTTTACACATTATAAAACCGGTTTGCACGAGCATTGGATTAACGGCAAAGTTTTTCATGATTATTTAACGACACAAAAAGACGAGCAATTTTCTTACGGGCATATTACGAAAAATTTGCAAAAAAGTGTGCATCCGCCGTTGTTTTATTATTTATTGCATACGGTTTGTTCGTTTATGCCGGATAAGTTTTCAAAATGGCAGGCAGGCGTTATCAATCTGTTCTTTTTTATGCTGACGCTGCTTGTGTTTTACAAATTTTCAAGGCTCTTTATTAAAGACGAATATTTAGCGATGGCGCCGGTATTTTTATGGGGATTTTCCAATATCGGGTTGGCGACGTGTGTGTTTTTAAGAATGTATGCCATGCAAACTTTTTTTGCGGTTTGTTTGATATATGAAGTTTCTAAAATGCTTCTTGAAAACGAGGCGGATAATAAGCGGTTGTTTTTGATTTTTCTTTGGGCAACATTGGGAAATTTAACGCAGTTTTCATCACTGGTGTTTGCCTTTTTTACGGCTCTTTTAGCTGATATTGTGCTTTGTCGGCGGAAAAACCTAAATGCATTTATTTCATTTTCTGTTGTGATGTTATTCAGTGTCGGGGTTTTGTTTGCGGTTTATCCTGAGGCCTATGATGTGTTACGGTATTCCAAACGCGGGGTGGAAAGTTATCAGTATTGGCACTTTATTTTTACGCAACCGCTTAGCCAAAGTATGGCGTTTTTAGGAAGAAAAAATATTATTGCATTCGGGCTTTACTTTTCAGAATTGTTTAACATACAGACACTCGGTGTTATGTTGATTACGGGGGTGCTTTTTCTTTTAGCGTTTTTGCTTGTTTTTAAGAAAATAAATTCTGTTTTTTTTGTACCGTTTTTCGTTTTTATTTTAACAACAATTTATCTTGCAATTTGTATGACTTATGACTTGGGGATGACTTCGCGTTATCACATGATGTTAATGCCTACTGCCGCCCTTATTATTGTTTACCTCTTCAGTTTGTTGTTAACACAATTTAAGGTGCCGACTAAGATTATGACGGTTTTGATTTCCGGTGTTGTTTTATGCCTTACGCTGAGTATGGATTTTAAGACGAACATGTATCGCATTCCGATTAATGAAGAAACGCGTTTTTACCTGCCGAAATTAGCAGGGAAAAATATTTTAATTGTAAGCGATATTCCGGCGTTTTTTGAAAATACTTTAATGTTTTCCAAGGCTCATGCGGTTTATTTTGCCATGCCGCCGGTTATCGGCAAAGATGTGCTTAAAAAAGCTGATTATATGCTTATCACTAATAGCGTGGCATGGGATTATGTGCCGCTCGGTAAAAATAAAGTTTGCTTTATGTGTGCACCGGCACCGAAACCTTTAGATGAAGATTTTGCCAAGCAATTAAAATTTAAGGCGCCGTATCGGAGCGGGGTGGTTAATTTTGATTTATATGAAGTTAAGCACTAACTTAAAAAACTTTTGATGCGTTTGGAAAAAATAACATCATCTTCGGAAAGTCCGCGTTTTATTAACATATCACTTTTTCTTCTGGTGCGTGATAAGGCAACGTATAACTGCCCGTGGGCAAAGGCGCCGCGGTCTATATCCACAATGACACGATCAAGGGTTTTGCCTTGCGCTTTATGGATGGTTAAGGCATAGCCTAATTGCAGAGGGAATTGGATAAACGAGCCGGTTTCTTTTTCTTTTACTTCGCCGGTTTCTTCATCAATATCATAAGCAAATGATTTCCACTCCTCACGGCGCACGGTGATGTATTTGTTATCTTGAAGACAGCGAACGACAATGGCGCGCTCGTCTAATTTTTCTATAATGCCGGAAGTGCCGTTGATGTAATCGGGGTAATTGTTTTTGTTAAAAATTACCAACGCGCCTTCTTTTAAGGTTAGGGTTTTGGGCGAGGGGGTATCTTTCATTTTTTCAAACGAACCGGTTAAGGTTGCTTCATAGCTTTTCTCGGTGTTTGTAAGCGCGGCTAAGCGTCGTTGGTTGATACTCTCCGCCACTTGGCGATAGGGCGTGATGGTGATGGCGGTATTGATAAAATCTTCAGGATAGTCTTCGACGCGGTTAAAATAAGAAATCGTTTCCGGCAGATTTTCATCTCGGCGCAGGTTCTTTAAGTAGTTTAACAGTTCATCATCTACCTGACGGTAAACCTCGGTCAGTTCAACTTTTTCAAAACCGCCCTTTTGGTAGGATTTGGCATCAAAAAAATAGGGTTCATCAGTGCCGTATTCGGCTTTAAAAATCGGGGCGACTTCGTTTTTGATAATCGGCGGTAATTGGCATAAGTCACCGATTAAGATGATTTGCAAACCGCCGAACAGGTTTAAGTTGCCGCGGGCCTGACAGCATAGGGCTTCTATAATGTCCAAAATATCGGGGCGGAGCATGGAAACTTCATCAATAATTAAAATATCGGTTTTCTTTAAGATGGATTTTAATTTGCGGCGACGGGTGGCAAGCACATCACGCATAATTAAAAAATCCCCCAACGGCAGATTAAACATGGAGTGGATGGTGGCGCCCTCAATATTTAGGGCGGCGATAGCCGTGGGGGCAACCAGGCGAATACGTTTTTTAGAGTTCTTTTTTAAGTATTTGATGAAGGTGGATTTGCCGGTTCCGGCTTGTCCTAAGATTACAAAATTTTGGTGGGTATGTTCTATTTTATCAAATAATTTTCGTTGCACCAAGTTAAGCTGGTCTAAGTCTTTGACCGCTTTGGAGATAGATTTTAAGGCATTTATTTCGGCATTTTCTTTCATGAAGGAAAGTATAAGACGGAATCTTAATGGTTGTCAAAAAAAATATTGCCTGAGGTGGAAAATAATATAACTGAATTGGAATAAAAACTTAAAATAAATTTTTAATTATTCTTTTTCACAGCCTTTTTCAAATGTCCAGCGCCAGCAGTCCGTACGACAGCGGTGCTCGTTATAATCCCAGACACCATGACCGCTTTCTAAACAAGCCATGCTTTGATGCGCTTCCTTAAATGATGGAACAAAATGTTGTAGAGATAAATATATTATGAAAAAGGATATTGCTAATATGTAGGAAATTTTACGGATTTTTTGTATAAAAGTTCCCAATAAGCAAAGTAAGCAGGCAAACGCTAAAAAACAAGATAAATATACCATACTGTTATCAAGATTATCTATTTCTAGATAATCTGACATAAAGCAAATGGATAAAATAAGAGAAATTAACAGCTTTCCCAAGATACTGCTGAAAATATATAATTTTTTAGTTGTTTGCCTGCTCATTGCTTTTTTCCTTAAAAATTATTTATATTTGGTATGGTGTGTCGGACAGGTTTCACGCAAAGTTTTTCCTGCTCTAGCACCTTGTTGCCCTCTGATATTAGCTCTGAAATCTCTTAAGCTATCAGATATGGGATATCCATTATAACCAATATCTTTGGCTTCTTTAACCACATCTAATGCATATGCGGCTAGACCGCTATATGTTCCTCTGGATGCAGCTTCGTAATTTGCTTTGCAATGAAAAAATTTATCGCCTTCCATAAGTTTCATTCGTTTCATTGTTTCAAAATTACGATTAAGGTCATGGTAGGGCGCCACAAGTCCTGTACGAGTTTTTCCTGTCGGCATACTATAACCAATCAAATAATTTTCAAGTTCTTTTTGGGTCTTATCGCCGTATTTTGGCATGATATTTCTCCTTATAAATAAAATTTAAAACAAAAAATCCGCAAAGCCAGACCTTGCGGATACAAAAAAAAGCCCTCTTAGAAAGAGAGCTTTTATAATGACAGTTTGCCATTATGAAAATATTTGTAACATAGACTGTCGGGAATGTCAATACTTCGGCGGAAAACGGAAAAAGTTAAAAATATGACAAAAAAATCTTGCATCAGTTCAAAAAATGTGGTATGGTATCGGCAAAATTTAGCGATATGTCACTCTATTATTAACTTTTTTAAAAACAAAAAATTATGAACGTTTTAAGAAAAATGAGTTATGCGGTGGATGATTTTCTCTGTCGTCATAACAACGGAATCATGAAGGGTTTTTGGTATGTTGCGGCTTTTGTTTGTGCCGCAGGTGTTATCTGCTGTGCAACTATGGCAATTCTTCTCGCCGGCAATATGCGTGAGCTGTTGGCAGGAGAGGAGGGCAACTGGTTTGCTTACATCTTCTGCGGAGGATGGGTTATAGCAAGCGTTATTGCCACCGGTTTCACGCTGTATTGGTTTGCGCAGTGTCTTCTTCGCTTGAGGGACAGAAAATACGCCATCTAACCCACTTGAAAGAAAAAATCTTTGCCCCTGACCGCTTGTCGGTTCAGGGGATTTCTTTTTTTTTTGACAAAAAACACTTGCAAAGGTTTCAAAAACGTGGTACAGTGTTAGAAAATATAAGTATTAGGTTTTACAATTTTAAAAATTATTAATTATGAACAACATTTTTTCGAAAATGGGTTGGTCTCGGGAAGATTTACAGTACCGAATCAACAGAGTGATGCACAACATTAAGTTCAGCTTTTCAGCTGTCGTTTGTGCCGTGATAGGCATTTCTGCAGTAGCAGGAGAGTTTGGAGGTAACAACAAAATCTTTTCAACCTTTCTGCTGGTAGCATGTGTAATTGGTTATATCTACTCAATCATGATGATTAATCATGAAGAGGATGAGTATGATGTGTACGCATACTAACTTCTCTTAAAGAAAATTCTTTGCCCCTGACCGCTTGTCGGTTTAGGGGATTTCTTTTTTATTGACAAAAAAACTTAAAAGGCATATAAAGTCATTCAGAAAAATAACCCTATGTCTTACTATAATTATAAGCGCATATGAAAAAGATTTTTACTTACGAGAAAGGCTTTGTGGCCTTTTGTGTTGTGGTGGCCGTGCTGTTTGCTCTGGCTGCGATTGCCATTTCCGGCGGAAGTTTTAGCGTCTTTAAGGCTTTTGCTGCGGTCTTCTTTGGTATCGGCTCACTTGCCTATCTGTTTTTGGCATTCATCTTTGCCAGACCGAAACCGCCCAGACTTGCCTGACGGTCGTATTTGGTGCTAAAAAATCCCCTCGCGTGTGAAACGCTTAGGGGATTTTCTTTTATTCTGCCGCAAGATTCGTGCTTTTTTCAAAGTGCTTCTTTAAGCGAAGATAACGTCGGGTAATCTTTAAGGCATTTTCAAAATTGGTGGCAATGGCAATGTTATGCCAAGTCAGGTTATTTTGCAGAAAGGCCTCGTGTAACATACGGCGCGGTTGCTTTTTGACGTTGGAAAGAATAATCTTGGCATCATTTTTTTTCTTTATTCTGGAAATGAAGCTGACTAAGGCATTAGCGCCACTGATATCTACCATCGGCACATATCCCATACGAATAATGATAATTTTCGGTTCGGCTTTTAATTTTTGCAGAAAGTGTGTTACATCTAAGGCATCACCAAAGAACAGCGGACCGGAAAATCTGATGGATATAACACCTTGCTCGTGTAATACTTGTGATAAATCTCGTCCGCCACCTTTATATTCCAAGGCTTTTTCATCTGTCTGCAATTCTATTTCTTTGCTCATACGGTGCATGAATATAATGCTTGAGAGCATAAAGCCGACGGAAATACCGGTGTTTAAATCTACAAACACGGTTAAAAACAAGGTGACTAACAAAGTTAGCGCATCACCTCTGGCACCTTTTAAGAGATAATACATTTTGGTTAAGTTTAACATGTTCCAGCCGACCAAAATCAAAACCGCAGACAGACATGCCAACGGAATAAATTTGGCAACACCGGCCAATAAAAGCATAAACAACAATAAGATCACAGATTGCATAATGCCGGCCATCGGCGAATAGGCGTGTGATTTATAATTGGTGGCGGTGCGGGCAATGGCGCCGGTGGCAGGTACACCGGTAAAGACCATGCTCATCAAGTTGGCGACACCTTCGGCTATCAGTTCGGCATTGGAGTTATGGTTGTCACCGCTCATGCCGTCAACAACGGTGGCACTTAACAGAGATTCCACACCGGCTAAAAAGGCTATGGTCAGACCGCTCGGTAAAACTTCCAAAAGCAGGCTGATATGTACTTCAGGCAATCGCGGTTTCGGTAAAAAGTGCGGAATAGAGCCGAATTGGGAGCCGATAGTATCCGGCGCCATGGAAAACATGGCAAAAACGGCAACCAATAAAGTTGCGCCGACGACGGCGACCAGATATGCCGGTAAATTTGGTTTCTTGCGGCGAATGTAAAATATTGATGCAAATGAAAAAAGTGCAATAAATACAGAGGCAAAACTGAAGTCTTTAAGGTGATGAATATAGGTTTGCCATTTGTGAAGGAAGTCAGCCGGAACGCTTTCAATCTCTAAGCCCAATAAGTCTTTTATTTGCGTTGATATCAGTAAAACACCGATACCGGCGGTAAAACCGGTGACAACAGGGTAGGGAATGTATTTGATATAAGTGCCTAATTTTAGTAATCCGGCGGCAATCAATATAACACCGGCAATCAGCATGGTCAACATTAAGCCTTCCGTACCGTAGTTCTTCATGACATTAAAAATAACGACCACGAACGCGCCTGTCGGACCGCCGATTTGGTATTTGGAACCGCCTAATAAAGCAATAAAGAAACCGGCAACAATGGCGGTGTATAAACCTTGTGCAGGCGTAACACCGGAAGCTATCGCTAAAGCCATTGCTAACGGAATGGAAACAACCGCTACCGTCATACCGGCCAGGGTGTCACGCTTAAATTTGTTCATATCATAGCCACGGTGTAAAATTTCTATCAGTTTCGGGCAAAAGTTATCTAAGTATAATTTCAGTAATGCTTTTAATTGTTGTTTAACCGTAGCGAACATCTTAACCTCTTTCTTTATTCATTCATACATACATTTTTACATAAACGGAGGCGGTTGTATATCAGCTAATAATAAAAATCAAGTTAAAAATTTTAAGATAAACAGCAGATTTTATCATAAAAAAATGCCGTTGTTTGCGGCATTCTTAAAAAAAGGTGCAGGCTAAGACTATTTTTGACGCCAGCTTTTAACACCCCAACCGGTTGTCTGTTTCTTTTGCTCGGTTGTTTCTTCTTTGGTGTTTGTTTCTTGCTTTTGTTTCCAATTCATAATCGGGGCATTTTCTTTTTGCTTTTTAGCCAATAACTCTTCTTCGCTTAAGGTGGCGGCTTTGCCGTTGGCAACCGTTTGTTTTAATAAGGTCGGGGAGTTAAAGGTTTCGTTTTTTGCTTCCAGTTGTTTGATGATTTCATCAATAACGCCTTGTTTGATGTTAAATGATTTGTATCTGCCGGCATAGAAAATCGTAAATGACGGGCAGGGGGAAGAAAGTAAAACATCCGTATAATCCACACCGCGGGCAAAACGTAACATAACACGCGGTTCAATGCGACAATCTGCCACTTTGGTTAAAATGTTCGGGCTTTGGGTGAATAATGCTTCATAAGCGGTAGCAGCCGTTCCGGTATCCAGCTCACCGCAAAAACCCGTTACCGCCATACCGTCTATGGTATAGCCGGTATAGTCCTTAGGGCGTTTGGCGATATTATAACAAAATATTTGCTCGGCATTCATCAAATTATAAGTAGCCGTTTCGGGGATGGAGGATTTAATGAACGGAATAACGTCTTGCTGGCGGGCAACACGTTTGGTGCCGCGTTCGTTGCCGAACTCATCTAAAGGCAAAATATCCGAAAAGCCTTCAAACTGTTGTAATTCTATCGGCATATCACTTTCAGCGGTGGCAGTTATCGGCATTAAACTTAAAACAAATAACAGAAAAAACTTTAACATAATTTTATCTCCCATAGTTTTCTCATTATAAATCCGATTGAAAAAAATACAACAGATTTTTTTTGTGGATTATTTGGAAAATATTGGAAAAAATCTGCTTTTCTTAAGACTTCATTTAGATATTGACAGTTATAGTGAACCAAATATATTTATTCGCTTTAGTTTAACTTTTTTAGGACGGGATATTTTATAATGTGGTCTATATGGTCTATTATACCGGAAACATTGGCGGCTCGTGCTGTTTGTGCCTTCGGTCTTGCATTTGTGCTATCGTTATGTTTCGGGGGTGACCTCATTAAATTTCTTAAAAACCATGAAAAAGGCGGACAGCCGATACGTGATGACGGACCGCAAAGCCATATTAAAGAAAAGCAGGGAACGCCGACAATGGGCGGTTTGCTCATCTTAGGGACAAGCCTTTGCTCTATGTTGCTGTTTGCCAATATCAAACAACACTTTGTGTGGATTTCCATGTTGGTTTTGGTGGTATTCGGCGCGACCGGTTTTGCTGATGACTATATGAAGGTTAAAAAACAAACCCCGAATGCCATGACGGCTAAGATGAAACTCTTTATTCAAGTCGTGGCGGCGGTGTTGGCAGTTAACGTTATTACCGCGGCAACACCGAACTCGGTAGATAGTATGTTGTTCGTGCCGTATTTTAATTGGAGTTTCCAACTTTCATGGATTTATATTCCGTTTGCCTTAATTGTTATTTCAGGCGCTTCCAATGCGGTTAATTTAAGTGACGGTTTAGACGGTTTGGCAGCAGGTATGTTGGCAATTGTCTTTTCGGTATTTATGGTGTTTGCCTTTGCAACAGGTTATCCGGTATTTAACGAAACATCTGTTCCTTATATCCCCAAAAGCGGCGAAATGGCGGTGGTTTGCGCTGCTCTTGCCGGTGCTTGCGTCGGGTTCTTGTGGTTTAATTTGAAAAAAGCACGTGTCTTTATGGGCGATACCGGTTCGCTGGCTTTGGGTGCGGTTTTGGGTGTGATTGCGGTTATCTTAAAGCACGAGATTGTTCTGGCTATTGCCGGAATCGTTTTTGTGGCGGAAACCGTTTCGGTGATGATTCAAGTGGCTTATTTTAAGAAAACCGGCAAACGGTTCTTTAAGATGGCACCGATACATCATCATTTTGAACAATTGGGATGGAGTGAAACAAAAGTGGTGTACAGCTTTTGGGGTGTTACCGCTTTGGCTTCCGCTGTGGCATTGTTGGCTTTAATCTAACGGAGAGTGCAAATGTTATCTTTGGCCAGACATTCTAAAAGCAAAATTTCTAATTGGTGGTGGACGGTTGATAAGGTAACGTTTGTCTTAACTTTGGTGCTGATTTTTATCGGCGTGATGTTGGTGCTTTCGGCCAGTCCGTCGGCGGCGCATCGTGACAGATTACCTGATGATTTTGCATTTGTTAAAAAGCAAGGTGTGTTTGTGTTTATGGGGATAGTCTTTCTTATCGGACTTTCCATGCAAAGCCTGCGGACGATACGGCGAATCGCTATTTTCGGCTTTTTGTGCGCGTTGGCCGGTGTTTGGATGACTTATCTTTTCGGTGATGCAACCAAAGGTGCGGCGCGGTGGATTAAATTTGCCGGTTTTTCTTTGCAACCTTCCGAATTTATTAAACCGATGTTGATTGTGGTAACAGCATGGTTATTGGATGCACGCAAACGCTCGGAGGATTTTCCGGGTATGCTCACGGCTACCGGTTTGTTTATTATTACCGCCGGCTCGGTTTTTTGTCAGCCGGATTTGGGTATGACGTTGCTTATTTCTTGCGCATGGGGTGTGCAGATGGTGCTTGCCGGTTTGCCGATATGGCTTATTTTGGGCTTGGTCGGTTGCGGTAGCGTGTTTATTGTTTTAGCCTATTTCTTTGTGGCACACGTGCATGATCGTATTGATAAATTTTTGGCATCCGAAAATGAAATCGGTTCACAAATCCAAAAATCCATGGATGCGTTTGCCAACGGGAATTTGATGGGGCGCGGTCCGGGCGAGGGTGTGATTAAAATGAGCCTGCCTGACGTGCATACCGACTTTATTTTTTCTTTGGCCGGCGAGGAATACGGCGTATGGTTGACAAGCATTATCGTTATTATCTTTGCGGTCATTGTTTCTCGGTGTATGTTGATTTCATTGCGTGACAATAATTTATTCGTGATGTTTGCAGCTTCGGGGTTGGCCACTTCTTTAGGGGTACAAGCGATGATAAATATGTGTTCTTCGTTGCAGTTGATGCCGGCAAAAGGTATGACTTTGCCGTTTATCTCTTACGGCGGTTCGTCTATGTGGGCAAGCTGTATCGCGATGGGGATGCTGTTGGCAATAACCCGCAAAAATGCCGTGGCGGAAGATAAAGATAACAGGTAAATAATAAGGAGAAAGACAATGTTTGAAAAATTGCTCGGAAATAAAAATGAACTTATCGGTCTTTTGCCTGAAGTCAGGGGAAAGTATCTGGAAAATGTGAAATTGGCAAAATATACCTGGTTCGGTGTCGGTGGACCGGCTGAGGTTATGTTTTTACCGGCTGATGCCGATGATTTGAAAACTTTTCTTTTGCGCAAGCCGGAAGCGGTTGCGGTGACGGTTATCGGCGGCGGTTCTAATCTTTTAATTCGTGACGGCGGTATTCCGGGAGTGGTAATTAAATTAAGTAATCCGGCTTTCTGTAAAATGGAATTTAACGGTACGGAAGTGACCGTCGGGGCCGGTCTTAAAAACAGCGATATGAAGAAGGAATTGATAGACCACGGTATCGGCGGATTGGAATTTATTTGCTCGGTGCCGGGGTGTATCGGCGGGTTGTTGCGCACCAATGCCGGTTGTTTTAAGAAAAATGTTTCCGATGTTTTTGTTAAAGCGCATATTATGAATGACTGGGGCGAAATTTATGAAGTCGGTGCCGAAGATTTTAATTTTGCCTATCGTACCAGTATGTTTCCGGATACATGGATTGTGTTAGATGTTACTTTCCAAGGTATTCGTTCTAAACCCGAAGAGATTAAAAAGATATTGGAAGAACAGGCAAACTATCGTAAAGCGCACCAGCCGATTAACAAAAAAACAGCGGGCTCTACGTTTAAGAATCCGGAGGGGTTGACTGCATGGAAATTGATTGACGAAGCCGGATGCAAAGGCTTAAAAGTCGGCGGGGCAGAAGTTTCTGATATGCATTGCAATTTCTTAATCAATCGCGGTAATGCAACGGCGGAAGATATTGAAAAACTTGGCGAATTAATTGTTGAAAAGGTTAAGGAAAAAACCGCTATTACGCTTGAATGGGAAGTTCGTCGGATGGGGGTTAAAAAATAAAGTATTATGGTAACGGGAACATCTAAAGATTTGAAAACAAAAGAAACCGCAGTCTATCCGGAACATGAGGCGTTTTATCGCTTTATCGGTTTCTTGTGCGCTTTTCTGGTGGTGCTTTCTTTGGTGTTGACGGCGGTTACCGTGCGCGATAATGTGCTCGGCACACAATTTCATAAAATTATGCAGTCGGTTTACAAAATCTCGGCTAAGTACGGAATGTATGTGGAAGATATTATCGTTGAAGGCAATAAGCGAACTTCTTATGAGGAATTGGTGGAAGCCTTAAACCTTTCTGATAACGAAAGTATCTTAGGTATTGATATTGCGCAATTACAGAGCAAAATTGAACAGCTGACTTGGGTGCGTTCATGCGTGGTTAAAAGAAGTTTCTTCCCGAATAATATTTTGGTTAATATTGAGGAACGACAAGTTAAGGCGATTTGGCAATATGAGGGGCGCTACTATCCGGTGGATACGGAAGGTAACGTGATAGAGGTGGAAGATTATGAGCCTGATGCGCCGATTTTACTTTTAGCAGGCGAGGGGGCACCGCACCATTTGGCTGAACTTTTAGAGGTTATCAATACCGATGCGGAATTGGCTAAACACGTTAGAGCGGCGGTGTTTATCTCAGGCAGAAGATGGAATTTGATTTTTGATAACCCGACAAGAGGTATTGTGGTTAAATTGCCGGAAAAGGGTTTGGCAAAAGCTTATAAAAAAATTGCATTATTAAACAAAAGACGCGGAATTTTTAAGCGTAAATTAACTTCCTTTGATTTAAGATATGAAGGTAGAATAATCGTAGACATTGATAAGTCTGTTGAAGATTTAATGTTCAAAAGATAAATAAGGGGTTAAGTATGAACCACTCTTTTAACAGATCACCGGTGGTGGCGGCTTTGGATATCGGAACTTCCAAAGTCTGTTGCATTATTGCGAAAGTTAAAGATAAGAAAGTTTCTATTTTAGGGTATGGCTATAATGCCTCAAAAGGAATTAAAAACGGCGTTGTTGTCGATATTAACCAAGCAACTATTTCGGTTTGTAATGCCGTGGAAGCTGCCGAGCAGATGGCAAATGAGCGTATTACCAATGTCATTGTAAATGTTTCCGGTGACAGAACACGCAGTGTGGTTCGCCGTTCTTCCATTACACTTCATAAAAACAGACCGGTCAGCGATGAAGATGTTAAAAAAGTGACCGATAAGGGGTTGATGAAAGTTAATGTGGAGGGTAATGAGCCAATTCACTTTTTGACTATGGGTTATTGCGTGGATAATGATGAAGAAGTTAAAAACCCGATTAACATTTACGGCGATAATTTAAGCGTGGATATTTTACTCGGCTTGTACCCGAAAGCTATGTATCGTAATCTTTCCACCGTGGTAGAAAGCTCGCATCTGGATATTGAGATGAAGGCTTTTTCGGCTTATGCTTCCGGTCTTGCCTGTTTGGTTGATGATGAGCGTGAACTCGGGGCAACGGTTATTGATATCGGCGGCGGTATTACCAGTATTGCCAGCTTTAAGAACGGTCATCCGGTTTATTTTGCTTCTATTCCGGTGGGCGGTATGAACGTTACCAATGATATTGCTTTGGGCTTGACCACCTCGTTTAATTATGCCGAAGAAATCAAAAACAGACACGGCTGTGCTTTTCTCATCAGCCAAGATGAACACGAAATTATCAATGTTTATCCGGTCGGCGAGGAAGATGACAGCAGTATTAAACAAATTTATCGTTCCGATTTAATCAATATTATTTCACCGCGTATTGAGGAAATTTTTGAAATTGTCGGGCGCAAACTTGATGAAGCCGGTTATAAAAATGCCGTTTCACATCGTGTGGTCTTAACCGGCGGTGCGGCACAAATGCCCGGTATGCGCGAGGTTGCCAGTATGGTGCTTGATAAACAAGTCAGAATCGGACGTCCGCGCAATATTGAAAATATCCCGCAGGTGTTACATAATCCGGTTTTCTCTACCGCTTTGGGGTTGTTGTTGTTTGCCGTTAATAATATGGAGCGCAAAATCGTTAAGAAAGTTAATGTCAGCACCGCTTCGGACGGCTTATTTAAGAAAATTTTTGAATTATTCAAAAAAACTTGCTGATTTGGTAACGAAAACTTAAGTTATTTAAAGCTAGAATTGTTTCAAAATAATTTTAGCTTTTTTTTATGGAGAAAAAATATGGCAATAAAACTGGCTGTCGGCGAAACAAACTTTACGCAATTAAAACCAAGAATTACAGTTATCGGTATCGGTGGCGGCGGCGGTAATGCCATCAGCAACATGATGGCGAAAAAGCTTGAAGGTGTTGATTTTGTGGTGGCAAATACAGATGCACAGGCGTTAGCCCTTTCTCCGGCTCCGCGTAAAATTCAACTCGGTCTTGAAATTACACAAGGCTTGGGTGCAGGTGCCAGACCGGAAATCGGTAAATTGGCGGCAGAGGAAGCCAGAGAAGATATTGAACGCGAAATCAAAGATTCCAATATGGTCTTTATTACTGCCGGTATGGGTGGCGGTACAGGTTCCGGTGCTGCTCCGGTTGTTGCCAAAATTGCTAAAGAAAAGGGAATATTGACTGTCGGCGTGGTTACCAAACCGTTTGCCTTTGAAGGTAAAAAGAGAATGGAAAATGCCGAAGCCGCTTTGGAAACATTTGTTGACGAAGTTGACAGTATTATCGTTATTCCGAACCAAAACCTGTTCCGTATTGCCGATAAAAACACAACCTTAAAAGACGCATTTGTCAAAGCTGACGAAGTGCTTTATGACGGTGTACGCTCCATTACCGATTTGATGATTATGCCGGGGTTGATTAACCTTGATTTTGCTGATGTTAAAAAGATTATGGCTGACCGCGGTAAAGCTATTATGGGTACCGGCGAGGCAGATGGTGAAGACCGTGCACGCGTTGCCGCCGAACAGGCTCTTTCTAACCCGATTTTGGATGATTGTTCATTAAAAGGGGCTAAGGGTTGCTTGATTAACATTACCGGCGGTTCGGATATTACCTTAATGGAAATTGATGAGGCCGTTAATATCATTAAAGAAGAATTAGATGAAAATGCCGAGCTTATTTTCGGTTCCAGCTATGATGATACACTTTCCGGGCGTATTCGCGTATCTGTTGTCGTAACCGGTATTGATGAGTCTCGTACCTCTCCGGTTAAGAGCGCTAATATGAATTCTTATGTTGAAATCAAACCGGTTCAGATGGAAGAAGAAACAGCCGAGGAAACTGTTGAAACCGAAAATGAAGCGGTTGAAGAAACAGCGGAAATCGTAGCCGAAAATGAAACGGAAGAAACCGAAGTGAAAGAAGAACCGGTTATTGAACTCTCCAATAATGTTGTTGAAATGGAAAGTGCTGCTAAAACTTCTGAGCCGCAACAGACCGAATTCGCGGAAATGAGGACCGAAGGAACAAGCGAACCGCACGTTTCTTCCGCGTTGTTTAATGCTATCATCAATAAACCGGTGGTGGCTAATGCTGAAGATACCGCAGAAATCAAAAGCGAACTTTCCGAGGTTAAGTTTGATAAACCGTTTGTGGCAACGGCATCCGTAAAAATTATGGAAGAAGAGCCGCAACTTTTCCCAGAGCAGGGTGAAGTTGAACAACCGTTTGAACGTAAGGCGCGCGAAGAAGCACAGGCTATGATTGAGGAAGATACGGTTGAGATTACACCGCAACGGAGCTTTATTAACCGTATTCTCGGTATTTCTCGGGCAAAGGCTAAAAAACAGGCGGCACAAAAGCCGGTTTCCGTGCCACAGTTTGATGAGATTGAAGACTTTTCCGAGAAGGAAAGTGCTAATGAGGATGATTTGGAAATCCCGTCTTTTTTAAGGAGAAGATAGGCGCGTAAAATCTCGTGAGTATAGGGGGGGCAAATGCTCCCCTTTTTTTGTGTGAGAAGGGGAACTTAGTCTTCCTCCCCCTTAGCGTAGCGAGAGGGGGGAGGATTAAGGTGGGGGTGATGTATTATAGCATTATTATTGTCACCCCCTTTGTCGCTTTCAGCGACACTTCCCCCCTCAAAAGGGGGTAGAGTAAAAGAATACGTCATGCCTTTTTTGTGTGAGCAAAAATCAAGGCATATCCATGACAATAATAAGGCTGTATGATTCTTATGGAGACCCCTTGACGTTTTCTAGCGAAAACGAGGGGGAACAATAAAAACCGTCATGCCCTGAACGAGTGGTGCCAGCGGCACCTGCAACGATTTGGGTTTTCTCATGGGGTAGGGGTATACTCTCCGACCGTGACAACATTGACCGTCATGCCCTGAGTGAGCGTGAGCGAACGAGGTCTGGCAGTGGCAGTGCCACCTCCAACGATGGGGTTTTCCCTTGGGGTTCAGGTATACTCTCCGATCGAGAAACTTTTAAGCGTCATGCCCTGAACGAGTGGTGCCAGCGGCACCTGCAACGATTTGGGTTTTCTCATGGGGTAGGGGTATACTCTCCGACCGAGAAACTTTTAAACGTCATGCCCTGAACGAGTGCAACGAGTGAGGTTAGGCATCTTCAATATTGTTATAAGGATATATTTTAACCCCCGCCCCCTTACTTGTAAGGGGTGACAATAAGGAAGATACCTTATCAGCCGGACCTTGCCGGCTGAGGTATGACACGTTTAAATGACCTTGCCGGCTGAGGTATGACGGTTTAAAGGGGTACGCTGAATGGGGTATGACGCGTTTAAATGACCTTGCCGGCTGAGGTATGACGAGTTTAAATGACTGGCGCTTTTGGTGGTATGACGAGGTTAAATGATTTGTGCTGGTTTAGCTATGACTATAAACAAAGCAAAAAAAAGGCCCCGGTTAGGGGGCTTTTTTCGGTGCATTGCGGACTAAGCATCTACTTCGTCTTCAACAATGTACCATGGATCAAGGTCTTCTACTTCTTCCCACATCTGGGCGATGAATGATAGTACCCATGGCAACATCTGCTCGTAGGGGGATTTGATTTTTCTCAATTCCGAGGCTAGGAGCGGATCTGCTTCGTAGAAATCTTCTACATCATGAGAGCAATCATGCTTGCGACCGACCTTTGATTTGCTTACTACGGAGATCATGTTGTCTCCAGTTAATAACATCTGCACTGGGATATTTCCCTGTGTTCTTTCGGCAATTACAATACCAGCCATGTTTTTAAAATTTTAAAAGTTGTTAATAATATGATAATAAACGCATAGTCTTAAAATTGATACAAGTAAGGTACCACATTTTTGAGACTATGTAAAGACCTTTTTTGATTTTTTTACATAAAAAAAGAGGAGCTAATTAGCCCCTCTTTTTATTGTACAGGTACTATTAGAAAGAGTATCTAACACCTAAGCTGATTTCATTAGCGTTGTTAACTTGTGACTGATGAATCCAGTTGTAGTGATACATAGCTCTAATAGCAGCATTTTCAGAAACGGCATATTGTAAACCGGCACCTAAACGCTCACCGCGACCGTTGTCGTTCTCAACGCCACCGGCATGGTGAATTCTAGCTCTGTTGAATGTTAAACCGGCAGAAGCAAGACCTTCCCAACGACCGGAGCAACCTAAAGGTTGATATGCAATAGCATCAATACCGAACTTTCTGTTACGAACGGTATATTTACCCGGTTTCAATGTTCTGTGGTCTCTTAAGCCATTCTCAAAATAGCCTTCCAAACCATAATGATCGGTTCTGGCACCCAAAACAATGTCGCCAGCCCAGTTTTTAGAACTAACAGCACTACCTCTGTCAGAATCCATAGATGCATAAGTTGCATCAACACCAACGTAAGGAGTTACATCAATAGCTTCTGCATTTGCAGCAACCATTCCGGCAAAACCTGCCAATAATAAAACTTTTTTCATTTATAAATTCCTCTCATGAGTTAAGAAATATCGTCTTTAGTTAACGATAAGGCAGACTTTAGGCTATATTTTTTTTATTTTCAAGAAAAAATTTCAGATATACAAAAAGAGGTGCAAATTTGCACCTCTTTTCCAGTGTTTTAGCTTTCAATTAGAAAGAATATCTAACGCCTAAGCTGATTTCATTGGCGTTGTTTACAACAGAATGGTGAATCCAGTTGTAGTGATACATTGCTCTAACAGCCAATTTTTCTGTAACATTGTACTGTAAACCGGCACCCAAACGCTCACCAAAACCGTTGTCATTTCCGGAATCACCGGCTTCATGCCATCTAAGTCTGTTCCATGTTAAACCGGCAGAAGCAACACCTTCCCACTTACCGGAGCAACCGAAAGGTTGGAATGCCAAAGCATCAATACCGAACTTTCTGTTACGGGTTTTCATGCCTGTTTCATGCTCTCTTAAGCTGTTCTCAAAGTAACCTTCCAAACCAAAACGGTCTGTTCTGCCACCCAAAACAAATGCACCAGCCCAGTTTTTGTTGCTGATGTCTGCATCTCTGTCAGAATCAATGGTAGCAAAAGTTGCATCTAAACCAATGTAAGGTGCAATGTTAATAGCGCTTGCATTTGCAGCAACCATTCCGGCAAAACCTGCCAATAATAAAGCTTTTTTCATCTATAAATTCCTCTCATGAGTTAAGAAATATCGTCTATATTTAACGATAGCAGAACTTTAGGCTATATTTTTCTTATTTGCAAGGAAAAACGGCAGTTATCTATATGTTTTTGGGATTTTTTTTATAAGGAAATATTGCGCAACCTAAGGGATTCTCTTAAGTTGGCCGATATCAGATGCGGTGTCGTTTTTTTGGTTGATTTTGTAAAGAATAAATGCAACCGCAATAAGTTTGGTTATAAAGGTTTAATTCTTTGATTAACCGCGAACGGGCTTCCTGCATACCATGCTTTCGGCCTTCAATCTCTATATATTCTGCGCCTGTTGAGGCGCTGGCAAGGGCGGCGGCCGCGTTGACTTGGGAGAGATCTTTCCAGCGTGATACCCCTAAAACTGATGCGACTCGGCTGAAACCTTGAGATAGGGCATATTCCATCGCTCTTTTTAGGCGAAATTCAAAGCAAAGCGAACAACGTTTTCCTCTTTCCGGCTCGTCTTTGTATGGGGTTGCCATTTTCAGCCATTCTTCGGGATTATATTCCAGTTCTATAAATTCAATCCCCCACTTTTCGCACAAGTTTTTTTGCTCATCACGGCGCTTTTCATATTCTTCTTTGGGGTGAATATTGGGGTTATAAAAAAGCACGGCAAAATTGATACCGTCATCTTTTAATTTACGGATAACGGCGCAGGAGCAGGGTGCACAGCAGGAAAGCAACAATATTTTATCTTTGTTTGTCATACGGGCAATATAAAGCGATTAGGCTGAATTGTCAAGCTAAGGCATAAAAAATCGCGGTATTAAACCGCGATTTTGCTTGTTAAAATTATGCTCTTTGCGTTTGCATCATCAGAGTTGGATTGAACTTTGGCGGATCCATCGCGATAATATTATCAGCTACGGCTCTGTTTTCCGGCTTGCTGACATCTAATTTTGCAAAGTATTCAATAGCCTGCTTAGATTTTGTCGGTCCCTGTCCGGCGGTTACCATAACGTTTGTCGGCTCAGCCATGCATTTTTGAACAATGTCATAGGCATCTTTCGGACCGTAATTTTCAACCAACTTATTCTTATCTTCATCGGAGATACGGCAGGTTTTCATCCAAGAATCAAAGGATTTCTGCTCTTTATCTGTCAACGGCGTACGGTCAACCTCAACAACAGCCGGCGCCGGTTGTTCTACTGTCTGTGTATTGGTTAAATCATCTTGAGCTTTGACATTTTCCAAAGTCTGCTGATTTTGCAGCTCGGCTTCGGCGGTACGGCGGTCAATGTATGCATCCGTCATATCATCACGCATGCTCATTCTGTCGCCCCAATAGCCATATTCCGGGCCTAAATAGCTGCGCATTATCGCTTCTAAGATAAGCATCATCAGTTCTTCTTGCGGTGATTGTTCATTTTGTTGATAAGGCTCATTTTCGCGCGGATAGGTATCATTTTCTCTTGCCTGCGGGATGTTACCATTTCTGATATTACCGTAAACATCACGGAATTGCCCTTCTTTTAAGGGTTGTTCCGGTTCAGGTATCGGTTGAACGGTGGATTTTAATTCCGGCTCTTTAACCTCTGTAAATTCATCTTTTAGGGCACCGAGTTTTTCAAGTTTTTTATCACGCTTATTTTCGGCTTTTTCCAAGGCTTCATTATATTTTGCTTGAGCTTCCGGATTATGCGGGTCTTTGGCTAATTTCTTTTCAGCTTTAGCAACGGCTTTTTCATATTTCTTTTCCGCTTTCTCTATTTTCTTTTGTCTTTTGGCTTCTTCTTTTTCAGCTTTTGCTTCGGCTTTGGCGGCTTTTTCTTCCGGTGTTTTCTTTCTGAAGATATTTTTTACTTTGGTTAAAAGATTTTTCTTTTCTTTTTTGGGTTCCGGAGCCGGTACTTCAACATGAATATTCGGTTTTTCTTTGAGTTTTGCCTGTAACATGCTTTCAGTAATAGACATCGGTTTGAGAGGCTCAGCTTCTCTTTTTACTTGCGGCGGAACGGAGCCGGTTTCATGAGTATTTGTTTCAACCCTGTGAGCTGCCATCCATTGTTCTGCCTCTTTAGGGGGAAGAACAGAGGTTTTTCCGTTAGCATCAGTTCCGATAATGATTGTTCGACCGCCGGTGCTTACAACTTCTACATTGGTATATTCAGTCATGGTCGCCTCCGCTTTTTAATAGTATCTTATATTAGGAAAATTATAGCATGAAAATTTACTTTTCGCAACAAAAAAGCATCATAAAAAAGAGTTTTTTATAAAGAAAAAATTAGCCGTTTCTGGTTTGTTTTTGTTGCCATACAGCCATGGCGACAGGGTCTACTTTTTTCTGACGTCGTAACGTTGTCGGAGCCATAGGTTCTTCTTGGTTTTGCGTTTGGACTTGCTTCTGCTGTGCCGTTGTTTTTTGTTGTTGAGAGGTTAACCGTTTGTTTTCTCTGGTGGCTTCGGTTACCTTTTCTCTTTCCTCCGTTTTAGCATCAAAACGCTGATCCTTAAAAGAAGCTATGCCGTTTATTTTATCGTTAATTTCGGGTATTTTAATGTCTTCCAAAGACGGTACCTTGACGGCAGGGTCAGCCTGTCTGATGACTGTCGGCTCTATACGGCGGATTTCATAACTTGATTTTCTGTCATTAAATTCCTGTCTGAAAGAGTTTTGGGCATCTGCAAGGTAGTTTTGCATGTTGCCTTTTCTGTGGCTGGCGGCATACTGTTCGGTTTTTTGTAAATTATCAATCAGGTCTCCTGTTCTCTGACGAGTGGCAGAAACTTCTGCGGCCAATTCTTCGGTGGTCTTTTGGCTTAAATTGGTGCGTTCTTCGTTAATCTTATCTTCCATCCAAACGTGCGTTTTGACGGCATTATAAACCAATTTTCCGCCCTGACCGCTGTTATCATGGATATCTACATCACGGAAAGCTTCCACATTATTGGCTTGATAAGTAAAACCGATAATTTCACCGTTTTTATTGCGGTTAACCGCGGCAATGGTGATGCAATGTTTACCGGAAGCGGTGACAACGGTGTTGTCTTTTTTCTTATTATTCGGTTTGGGGTAGATGGAAACTTCATCACCAACACCGATTTCTCCGGATAAAATCATCTGATTTAAGGTCTTTTTACCATCACCGTTTAATTGGTATTGTTTCGGAACACAGGTAGCCGCACCGGTGGCGCTGGCATAACATGTTTTATCAATAACAATGTTGTTGTTGTCATAACCCATTTTATCGCAGATTTGCATTTGCAAAGCGGTTGATGTTATAGCACAAGTGTATGCACCAACACTTTTGACAGTACCGTCTTTCTTGATATTTTTATGACTGTTCATATATTTCGGATTGCGACATAATTCCGGAAATTGCTGAACTTGAGCACTATCGGCGTGTTCTGTGTGTTGGCGTAAAAATTGCGGATATTCATGATAACCGCCCCATGCGTTATTGGGGTTGATACCGGCTTTTCTGCCGTCACAGGAAAGGTTATAGGCTTTTAAGGTTTCGTTTCTGACAGTGTAGTTATATTCTTGGTAACGCAAATCTTCATATTGGTTAAGTAAAGCCGCGCGATATTCTTCTTCACTGTTGAAATTTTCCGCTTTTAACTCACGGTTATATGTTGCTAAATCGTCATGACGATAGGTTGCCATTTGCTCAGTCATCTCGGCTGTTATCGCAGGCGTTGGAGAAGCTTGTCTTCTTACCGGTTTCTTTGCCATGATACACCTCACTTAATAATTCTTATTATAGAATTATTTTAACACCTTTTTTAGGGGTTTGCAAGCAAAAAGCGCTAGGAAATTACTGTCTTTGGCGCATCCGTTCTATCAGCTCATTAACACCGATTTCGGTTTTCTTTTCATTTTTATTTTTGGTTACTTTAATCAGTTTACCGTCTTGCGTCATCTCCCAAGTGGCGGCTACTTTGGGTTCTTTATTCGTTTGTTGTTGGTTGGCAATACGCTCATTTTCGGCTCTGGCGGCAGTTGTTTCATCATGAGCGGTGACAACGGCATCCGTGCGAGCGATTTTGAAAGTTCCGTTGGTTTGCGTGCGTTCAATAGCTTTTTTATCTTCTTTGGCTTTTTTCTTTTCCGCTTTGGTTAAAGGCGTTTCTCTGCGCACAAGGGCAAATTCTATGTCACGTTCATTAACGTTAAATTCGCGGTCACCCAGCTCATCTTCTTTTTTAGCTAAGGCTTCTTTTCTGGCCATGGCATTTCTTTTACGTTCTTCCAAATCTTGAGATTCCGTTACCGGCGGAATTTCTACGGCTTCCGGATGTTCCGGAGTACCGGTATTTTCAACGCGTTCTTTATCTTTTTGGTTTATTTCTTCTTCTTTATCCGGATGTTCGGCTAAAAATTCGGCTTTTTTCCGCTCATATTCGTTTTCTTTCTTTAAGATTTCTTCTTCGCGCTTTTTCAATTCGTCCTCTTTGGCGGCATTTTCCTGTTCAATTTTTAATAAAAGCCGGTCATCACGCAAATTTTCCGCCTTTTGGTGCAGGGCTTCGGCAACTTCATTATAATGCTTTCCATAACCGTCTGTTCTACCAATATTGGGAGCAGGTTGGGCATATCTTTTATTTTGTACGTATTCTGTTTCGGTTGCCTGTATTTCATCTATTGTTGCAGATAATCTCTGACGAGTAGCTGCAATTTCTTCCTGTAATTGTTCAGCACTCATACCATTTATCTTTTTAGCATCCTGAGTTCTTATCCAATCGTTTGTTTTGGTCACACAGACAAGTTTTCTGCTACCATAGTAATCAGGTTTTTGAACATCTACTTGTTTTAAAGTCGGAGGGTTGTTACCTTGCAAAGTATAGCTGATAACGGTTTTACCGTCTGCGGCATATTGGATATCTGCTAAAACCATAGCATGACAACCGGTTGTAATGTTACCTCGTGCTTCACCGGTTCTTATGGAGAATTCATCACCGACTTTTATAATGCCTTTTTTGACAGCTTCGTTAAGTGTCGGTGCTTTAGCTTCATCCTTATAACTGATACGGCACTCCGGTGGAATAGAATCTAATTGATTTAGATATTTAGCAGCCCCCGGGTTGTTTCTGGGGCCGACACTACCACCTATAATACGTGATTTAGGTTTGATTAAATTATTTTGACCGTCATAGCCCATTTTACCACTGATTTGTGCCGTTAATGATGTGGCACTAATTGCACAGCAATTTTCTCCGGGGACATAGCCATCACTTGTTTTAGCAATTTCCTTGGTGCGATTAAAACAACTGTCAACAGATGTTTGCGGGTAACCGTTCCAAGACTGTTGGTTTTCACATCTGCTTTTTTTTCTTTGGTTATTTCCATAGGCAACGTTAAAAGCTTTCATGGATTCATTTTGTACCACATAGCTGTATTCTTGCGCACGTATGGCTTGGTATTGTGCAACGAGTGCCTCTCTATAAGCATCGTCAGAGGCGAAATCTTCTCTCTTTAATTTAGGAAAAGAGTTATCTGCGATAATATGGCGATCTTTGGCAACTTGAGAAACGGTTGCTTTATAGACTGTGGTATAATTCTTCTCATATCTTGATGTCGGAGTAGGCATGGCACACCTCGCTAATAATCATTTTATATGTTTATTTTAGCATTTTTTGGGGTGTTTTGCAAGCAAAAAGCAACCGGCCGAAGTTGATTTCAGCCGGTTTTATGATATTGTTTTTCCGTTTTTTTAACCGATTTGATTGCCGCTCATGGACATGACGATACGAATATTGTTGTCTAAGTTCTGTTGACGTTTCTGCTGTTGCAATTTGGCTTGCATTTCGGCATATCTTCTTTGGGCATCCTGAATCGTATCGTTTGCGGCGCGTCTGGTTCTGGCTTCTGCCTCAGAGGCACGGTTCATCTGGTTTCTGTTACCTTCGGATTTAGAAGAACGTATCCTTCTTAACTCATCAACAACGGATTGCGGATTTTGCGGGTCTATCCGACCGTCTTGAATCGCATCTGTAATGCGAGTACCGGGTTTTCCGGCGTAATAGGTGTGTACCAATGATAACTGCAGATTTTTCGGATACTTGTTGAAAATTTCCGCTCCTTTTTTGACGTCACCGTTACCTAATGCGGTTTGAACTTTCTTTAAGTTAGCGGCAAAGCGTGTATTAAATGTTTTTCTGATTTCGGTTTGCGATATTCTTACGTTTGCGGCACTTGCCGGAGAAATAACGACATTATACCCGCCGATACTTTGAGTTCTTAAAGTACCGTTACGGACGGCGGCGCGCAAATCTTCAAAGATTCTATCTTTTTGGGCGCTTGTCAACGGATTACCGTTGGCATCTGTTAATTTTTGGTTTCTAAACATAGTCTTCCAACCGGCAACGGTACCATGTTTTTTGACGGCTTCTTTTGACGGGGGTTCTTTGCATAAATCCTTATGGATAATCAAACAACCGTTACCCATGGTCGGATGACCATAATTCTTTTTCTCCACATATATTCTGGTGGATATACCTTCGCCTTTGCCGAAGTCTTTATACGCGGCATCTTCCAAGGCTTTGCCGGTTAAAGGTTTATCTTCCGGTTTATAGTATTTTAGGTAATCGTCTAAGGTCATATCATCAACACCCAATACATCCTCCGGTGTTAAATCATCGGTGTTTGTTTCTTCCGGTTTACTATCTCTAACCGGTTCACTTCTGGTGGCGGTGTGTTCATCAACTTTTTCTTCAAATTTCTTTTGTTGTTTATCGGCAGTCATCTGTACGGATTTGATTTCCGCATTTTCAAGGGTTTGTTTGGCGCTGATATTGTATTGAGCTAACCCGGCCTCTACCTTCATTTCGTTTTTATTGATGGCTTTGGCAAGGGTAGCTGTATCAATTTCTGTTTCGGCAAAATAATGGATTGTGTTATTGGAGTTTCTGAACGGCTGATTTATTCTCTTGGCAACATTTGCCGGTTCGGCACGGGCCAAGCGAACGACATCATAAGCGTACGGTCCGTATTTTTCTATCAATTTATTGATATCATCGGAATTGAGCTTAAATTCTTTTTCCCACTGGCGAAGTCTTGCAAGTTTTGCCTCGTCAGATAATTCTCTTCTAACCCCGGATCTTGATCTATACTTAGCCATTGTCTTTCTCCTGCCATAATTTATATCTGTAATTATCCTAACACGATTTTGGATGTTTTGCAAGCAAAACAGAAAAATGGAATTGTTACATTTTTGTTAAGGATAAAAATATTTTTTGCGTAAGATGAAAAATTTTTCTTGCATTTATAAATTTCTGCCGTTATAAACATTTTTGTTTTGAATGTAATTGGGGTTGTAGCTCAGTTGGGAGAGCGCTTGAATGGCATTCAAGAGGTCAGGGGTTCGATTCCCCTCAGCTCCACCAATAAAAAAAAGACGGGATTTATACCCGTCTTTTTTTTATTGGTTGGAAATTAAGACCGGAAGCGAACCCCGAAAACAGGGGTTCGGTCTTGCTTCGTAACGGTGCACTTATGGTGCGCCGTAACTGCGCTTCGGTCAAGTTTGGTTGTAAATTCGCTTGGTTTGTGTTGCCACAAAGTCGCTCATTAACAACAACTATAGCCTTGCCGAATGAGGGGGAACGGGGAAAAGTTATCCATAGCCGCGTGAGTAACCCTTAAGCTCAAACGCGTGCTGTGGAGAACTTTTTTAGTATCGTGTTTCTTTAATTAAAATGGCGCCTTGCAATCATTTTTGCCTTGCAAAAATGATTTTTAATACAAGGCAAGGCGCTGACAGCCTGACGGCTGTGTGCTGCCCGCACGGGGCCGCTCATGCCGCGGCGGCAGTGCCGGCGGCACCTGCAACGGTTTGGGTTTTCCCTTGGAGCAGGGGTGCTTTCCGTAAATACTACTTTTACCCTTCAAAGGTTTGAGCAATTTTGGTCATCCACTCGTTAATAACAATATGTTGCGGACAATGCTTTTCACAATTTTTACAATGGACACACTGCGAAGCCTTGCCGGAAGTTTTGGTCAGGTTATTGTAATAAACCTTTTGGACGGTAAACGGTTTATCACCCTTTTCCTGCTTTTCGGCATTATATAAAGCAAACACGCCCGGAATATCTATCTTCATCGGACAATGTTCCACACAATAGCGACAGGCAGTGCAGGGGATGGCAATAGAGGCGTGTAATTCTTTAATGGCTGCTTCTATGACTTTATTTTCAGAATCGTTTAAAGGCTTAAAGTCTTGCATATAGCCGGTATTATCTTCTAATTGTTCCATGGTGGTCATACCGCTTAAAACCGTACGTACCGCCGGTAAACTTGCGGCATAGCGAATTGCCCACGAGGCAACGGACATATCCGGTTCGGCATCTTTGAATATTTTTTCAACGTTTGCGGGAACTTGTGCCAAACTACCGCCTTTAACCGGCTCCATGACAACCACCGGCAGATTGTATTTAACGGCTAATTCATAGCATTTTCGGGATTGAATTGTCGGGTTGTCCCAATCAATATAGTTGATTTGTAATTGTACGAACTCAACTTCAGGATGCGCTTTTAAGACTTTTTCCAAAAGCTCGGCATTGTCATGGAAGGAAAAACCGATATGCTTAATTTTGCCTTGTTTTTTCTTTTCGGCAACAAATTTAAATGCATCATATTTTTCTACATTATCCATAGTACCGGCATTGACATTGTGTACAAGGTAATAATCAAAATATTTTAATCCGGTTTTTTCTAATTGCTTATTAAAGATTTCTTCCATATTTTCCGCGCTTTTGACCATACCTATCGGCAACTTGCTGGCAACCGTGAATTTATCCCGCGGATAGCGTTCAACAACGGCTTTTCTGATGGCTATTTCACTTTCATAGCCCATATACATCCAAGCCGTATCAAAATAGGTGAAACCACGCTCCATAAATTTATCTACCATCTTATTTAAGAGCTCATAGTCAATGGAAGTTTGGTCGTTCGGGTTCTTTAAGGGCAGACGCATAAAGCCGAAACCGAGTTTGTTATTATCATTGATTTGTGATTTGAGAGCATCTGAAACGGCAATTGTTTCCGCTACGGTTAATTTCGGTAATGCGGATAAGGCAAAGGCTGCTAAAGTGCTCATTAAAAATTCGCGTCTGTTCATCATTTTTCTCCTTATAATATCTATGCTTTAATTTTATTGGAAAAACTTGGTCGGAAGTCAATTTTTTTTTAATTTTTTCCCAAAAAAAGCAGGGGGAAACAATAATGTTTCTCTCTGCTTAAAGCCCTTTAATAAGGGAGAGCGCGGGTGCGGGGCAGGGATAATGCCAGCTTGAGAATACAGCCTAAAGCCATCATACCGAAGCTTGCAACCAGCATAGCGTTTGTCATCAATGCGCAAACCGGCACAAAGAGGCGTATGCTAGAAAAAGCTATACCCAAGAGGAGGCCTTGCGTAATCATGATGTTTGAGTATTCGTTCTTTTTGCCGAAAAGAGCGGTCAGTACCAAATTGGCAACCACAAAAGAGGCGGCAGTTACGATATAGGTCGGAATGCCTAAAATGTGCCAGACGTGTGCGCTGACAGCGAGGGTAAAGCCCGTTACACCCAAAGCATATGCAGCTATCGCCACAGATGCCGATAATAATACTTTCTTGTTCATTTTGTTGTTTTTTTAGTTAGTGAATTATATTGAACTTTTTTAACACATAGTCTTACTTTAATAATCGTCAGATACTTAATTTATTCGGGACTTTATATAACATAATTTTGTTTTTTCGCAAGTAAAAAGTCTGTTTTAATGATAAGCGGTGGCGTGTCGTAACGAATATTTTTTAAGCTTGACTTTTTGTCTAAAACTGATATAAGAGCGGTATAGCTTTAAGCGTTATGTTTTATTTCTTAAAAATTTTTATATGAAACAACCAGACATTGAACAGAAGCTGCAGAAATTCAAAGAAAGACTGCAGTTTGCAAATGGGTGGTCAGATGTTTTTAAATTGAACTATCTGACATTGTATCGTCACATTTTGGAGGCAGAGCTGGTGCCGGAGGAAGAACTTATCCGCCGTGCTAAAAACATTAAACCGCTCGTGCGTCTGACAAAAGACGGTGAAAAGCGTGACGACGGTCAGTTTGCGGATGATGACCGGCTGGTATTCATCAAGCCGTGTGACATTCGGCAGAGCTACATCTACAATTTTTCGCAAGATGAGATTGTGATGGAGAATACGAAGAAAGAGGGTTGCAAACCTTTGACCGTACCGCCCTTAAACAAATTGGCAGAGTTTACCTGCTATCATCACTACGGCGGCTACTATGGGTTCTTCCGCCCCGGTGTTGATGAGGTGCTCGCACAGATTCCTCAAACGGTGGATTTAAATCGGGTATCAGCCTTTGAGATTGTGGTCAGTTCGTTGGATTTTGAGCAAGTCTATGACAGTATGCTTGACCGACATGTGACAACGGTTATTCTCTATGAGGCAGAGGGGGAACTTCCTTACCAGGTACGGCAACAGCCGGTTATCTGTAACGATACGCCGTACTAACCGTTTATCAGGTCTTAAAAAAACAGCGCTGATAGGTTAATCCTATCGGCGCTGTTATTGTTTAAACACATGGTCTTTTTAAGATGATACCGCTGCAATCGGGGTCATACTCGTCTTTTTCTTCTTCAAGATAAGCGACTTCGCTGCCGTAGTTTCCTTTATACCAGAAACGGCGCGGGAGAATATCATCTCCGGCCTTTTTGCGCATGGCATCCACGGCAGGATAGTTTTTGCGCAAAATCGCAACATCTTCAGAGGTTAAAAGCTCTCCGCCGTAGCGCTCAATGAACGGTCTGATGTGTTCACGAAACCATCCGTTGCCGCCGGCTGCCATGTTATGAATAACCAGCGTCGGGCTGATACGATAACCGACCACCATGCCACCATGCTTGTTGTAGGTTGAGCTTTCGTGACCGTTGGCGTAGATGTAACGAGGCTCGGTATAATCCGTTACCACGGGAATTTCCCCTTCCCATTTCGGCTCATCACCCAGACCGTTCCAAGTTATTCCGTCCGGAAAACCTTTCGGCACATTTTTGGATTGGGAAACCGGCTCAACACAGAGGTTGAATACAATACCGCAGATAATGGCAATCGCCGTACCGATAAAGAGGATAACGCCACCCCATACAGTGTAGTTAAAGGCAATTAAAACTGCTGCTAAAACCCACAGCAGAAGGCAGAAAACGGGAATCTCCATAAGATGCAAGATGACCCATTCTACACTTTTTTCAATAATTTTTTTCATACATAAAAATTTTTTAAGTTATAGAATATATGCTTATTTTTTCAGCATTGAAATATATCGCTTAGGGTTTAAAAGTCAAGAAAAAAGCCTCGTCAGTATTGACGGGGCTTTTTTCTTGAGAGTTATCTTTTTAAGATAATAGCGCATCGGGACGGATTGTACTCCAAGGTGTCTTCATCCCAACTGGTAGCGACAGCGTAACCATGCTTGTCTACCCGCCAGAAGAAAGGTTTGGGTAACGGTGCATCACCGATTTGCTGACGCATTTTAGAGACAATCTTCCAGTTTTGACGCAGAACATCTGCTTCATCTTTGGTTAACAGCTTACCGCCAAAGCAATCCATAAACGCGCCGATGTGCCGTTCGCCCCATCTGTTGCCGTAGCCGACTTGACTGTGAATGACGAGTGCGGGGCCAATTCGGTAGCCGATAACCCGACCATGATTTTGCATCGGTGTTTCGCTTTCTGCCCCATCGCCATACACATAGCGCGGATTGACGTAATCTGTTACCGGAGAGATTGTGCCCTCCCATTTCGGTTCTCGGCCTAACCCCGGCCAAGATGCGTTTGCGGGAAAACCTTCTGCCGTGTCCGGTTCGGATATGGCCTCTTTGAGATCCTTGAGGCTTTTAATCAGCCCGATGAAACACAGCACTGTGCACACATTTAAGATGAGCTTGTAATCAGAAACTAATGCACTTGCCGTTAAGAGCAAAAGTATCGCGATAAGATAGCCCCAAAATGCCGGGTTCAATTTCACCCAGTTCTTCTTCTTAGTAATAGTTTGTTGCATATATATAGGATTTAAATTTGACAAATACTTAATTTATACAGCTTGCCAAGCTATATTGATTTTTAGTCTTTGTCAAGGTTGTTGTTCAAAATTTATTTTATGCGCGAGCGAACCGTTCTAAAGAAACGCAGTAGCGGATTAGTATCTACTTCTTCGTCCTTTTTATCTTTATCGGCAGGGGTGCTCGGCGCATTATTCAGTTCCTTAAACTGTTTTTGGTAGCGAACAGTTACCGTGTCTCCGGCGACCTCTTGGACTTTCTTTGGCCAATCATCCGGCAACTTTCCGGTTTTATGGTTTCTGATGCTGTGAATGCCACCGACGACGGTTTCTAAGATGTCCATGTATTGAATTGTGGTATCATTTTCCAAAACTTCGGGACAAGGGCCGATGCCGGTGATGCAGCGCATGGTAATATTATCCCATTCGGCTTTTCTTCTGGCAACAGACGAAGGCAGGGTTATTTTTACTTTTTGCCCGTTGCGGATAACAGCCTTACCGGTTTTCTTGTTACGTAAAGTCACTTTGCAATATTTATTGAATAAAGTTTCAGCTTTGTTGAGAGCAATGGAGTCTCCGGTTTTGAAAAATTGAGTGTATGCCTCTACCAAACTTGAGGGCTTACCGTTTGAACCTAAGGTCGCCATACCGTTTTGCCACTGAAAACTGTGCCAGCCGTCTATAATGCTTTTGTATTGCAACAGCTCTTTTTCGGTGGTCGGCTTCATATTATCCAGAACTTCTCCTAAATAAGTGGCAAGGTTATCGGCCCATCCGCCTTCTTTGGCAAATTCTTTGTTCCATAAATCAAACAGAACCGTCATATTCGGAATACGGTAGCCGGCCGGTAGTTTTTTGCCGTCTATGGTGGTAATGCCGGGGCCGACGGTACGTGTTCTCTGTCCGCCGGTGCGGTCAACATAAGATTGAGCTTTGATATCCTCAAACTGGGTAATGAACAATAAAAGTTGTTCCGAGCAGGATAAAACTTTTTCTCTGGCACTCATATTGCCCCAAGCAATGGCCGTGGAATCAACCGGAATAAAGGTGTCTTTTTCATTAAGCGTATCGGTGGTTAATGTATCTTCAGAGGCAGTTGCATCTTTGGCAACAGGCTTAAATTTTATGGTTTTGGCTTTATGGCGCGCATTATCCGTTGTAGCGGTATCAGCAACCGTTTCAATTTTATTTTTAAGATTATTCGGAGTATTCGTGCCGGATTCTTGTGCGGAGCCTTTCATCGGCATAAAGCCGAGACCGGCCAAAAGCCATGTTTTTAAATTCATTTCTACCTCTTCTTGTTCTTATTTTGCCGTGCTCTAAAAATAGCATTTTTGAAACATGTTTGCAAGTTTAAAATTCTATTTTAACAAAAAAAATCCCCGTTCGTGGTTTAAACGACGGGGAAATGCTTAACACAGCGGGTCTTTGTGATATTTCATGCGGATGAGGGTGATAACCAAAAATACCGGATAGCCCCAGATGAAGCATAAGGAGTAGATGGTAAACATCCTTTTGAGCGTCGCAAATATATCCCAATGTCTGTCTGTGAAGCGATTGACTCGGTAATACATTCTGTTTATCGGCGCACCGCATATGCGGTAATACCCCATAATGACGACATTCCAGAAGGTGTGATAGCTTAGGTTGGCATAAAGCATGTGTGAACGAATGACGCTTTTTTTCATCTCCGTATTCACTTTTTCATAATCTTCGCCAAAGAACCAACTGTTCGGGCAATTTCTTCTATCCTGAATGATGTCATCTTTATCCGCAATATCAAATGTCAGACTGCGCAAAATTAAGAGAAACAGCGAGCAAATGACGCTGAGAATAAACAAAAATGCGGCGACAGTCAATAATCGCCAAGGCAACGCGGATATGCCGTTTTCCAACAGAGATTGCATATCGGCGAGCCAATCGGAAAAACCATAATTACTGCCCATAACTTTTTATTTTTTAGTTTATAATAATTTGTTTTATGGGCTGTTTGTAGCAAATTTTTAAGGTTTCGTCAATGATTATTCGGCTACGGTGGGGAAAATGGGGTGTTTATACTGCGTCATTCCGAACTCGTTTCGGAATCTCATGAGATCCTGAAATAAATTCAGGATGACGCTAAAGCAATTTAAAATAAAAATGGTACCGTTTAGTGGGCAGAGGAGGCTCTGCACCCATCACGCCACCGACCCACACATTCGTAATGCGAAAACCTAGTGCTTTAAAATAAAAATGGTGCCGTTTAGTGGACTTGAAGTGCGCGCCGCACCTGCAACAACGACCCACGGCTCGCAGGAATGTTAATTCCGAGAGCTATAGCAGTTGTTAGTTTGCCTTGGCAAACGTTACAACTGGCTTGTCCGAAGTGAAGTTAGCGCGCGCAATAAAGCGCACGCTTACGTAACAAGTAGAATGCGTTGCGCAACGCTTCGTAATGCAATATGTTTGTGGGTAAATCTTAGTTTAAAACAAAAATGGTGCCGTTTAGTGGACTTGAACCACCGACCCACGCATTACGAATGCGTTGCTCTACCAACTGAGCTAAAACGGCAACGAAAAAATATATAGCTTATGATTTTTTTTAATGCAAGTATTTTTTAGCGGCGGTGGGAAATTTATTTGTTGTATTAAGCTGTTTTTTATTGAGGCTGTTTTGAAAATTGTCTGAATATCGGAGTGTTGTTGACAATAATGTGATTTTATGATAAATTGTAAGTGTTTCAAGATGTAACAGGGGGTTGGTTATGGACGAATTAAAAAAAACAGGCTTAGTATTGACTGGTCTTTTAGCCGGACTTGTGGCCACAAAGATTGTTTTTCCTAATGAAATATCTTATGAAAAAGTTAAAACTGAACAACTGACACCTAACCAAAAGTTGATGACGGCGGCTATTAATGGGGATGTTGATGCCGTATTGCTTGCCTTAGAAAATAAGGCAGATATTAATTATCAGGATCCGAAAACGGGGCAAACTGTGCTCATGGCGACTATGGAGGCTAATAGTTCTGTGTTACATCAAGGAAAGGCTTATAATATTGTTACAACGTTGCTGGAAAGATGCAATGTGGATTTAAGTCTCCGAGATGCTAAAAATCAGTCTTTAGAGGATTATGTCAGAGCTTATATAAAAAATGCTCAAAAAATGTCTGAAAATTATGTAACACCGGTGACATATGGTGTTGGCAGAGCTGCAGAACAAGTAAAACAAGATTGGGAAGAGGTTTTGCAAAAAATAATTACACAAAGCAATACTAAAGTAAAACATACATCTAAGGGACGAATCAATTTTCATGCCTTTTACAATGTCAATAAAAGAGCCTGAAAATGGGGACGTTTGTAAAACGAGATATCTTTATCTTTTTAAGCTTAAATCAGGAGAGATAATTCCGGTAGAAGCGGCGCTCAAGTTATAGGTCTTGCCTTCAAACTTAAATTTCGTCATCACTTTGGATTTCTTAAAAGCATCCATATCTTTGATGTTTAATTCCTCATCTAATATACCTTTTTCACGGAGTTCTAATAAATCAAGCCCTAGCGGTACACCCTCTATATCCATATGTTCTAGGGCGGTTTTTTTATCTATTTCACCGGTGGCAATAGCTTCCGTTGAGCCGCGTACCATATACATAAATTTATGTATTAAGCGAGAATCTTTGCATTTTTCAGCCAATGCCATGCCGATATGAAATATTGTCGGCGTATAAATCTTCTTTAATTCGCGTTTCTGTTTCGGCAAAAGGCGGTGATTGATACGTTCCTGTTGCTCTTTGGTGGGCGGGGATGAAAAATCATATCTGTCTTTTAAGTTATATTTTTTGATAACGGCTGAGGATATTTCAGCTAATTCTTTATCGGAAAAGAACAGAGGCGTATTGGTTAAACCCTCTCTTTCGCGGATGGCACGAGCAAGTTCGGCTTTTTTCTTAAATTGTTTTTTATAGTCTTTTAACGCGTTTTCCAATTCCGGATACATACCGGCAATGTAGTCCGGCGTGTAATGTTCTTCGGATAGAAGAGAGGTCGGTTCATAAACGTTGATGAGAGGGATGGTGCGCTCAAATTCTTCCATGTCGCCTTTACCGCCATGATAACGGGTGTTGTAGCATATATATAAAATATGCTCGGTTTTGCTTAAAAACGGTTCGTTACTCATCTTTTTCTCCTCTTAACATAGGAAAATGGTAGCATATTTTTTAAATATCGTCAACATCTTTAGCTTACAATGTTTCTTGACAGATTCAATATTGTGCGCTAACTTTTTGAAAATTTGTAAGGATTTCTTTGATGCCACACTATCGCTTTAATAATATCAAAATGCCGCTTAATGCTGATGAAAAAGCCGTGCTTTCCGCCATACACGATAAGTTTGGTGCTCTTTCTTTGGATAACTTAAGGTTAGTCAAAAAATCTTTAGATGCCCGCCATAAAGATAACCTCTTTTTTGTGTATGCGGCAGAATTTGATTGCGCTGAAAATTTGCCGGAAAATGCAGATTTGACAGCGATGAGCGTTCAAGAAAAACTTGATTATTCAAAGCTAAATGTTTGTTTTAAGAGTCGTCCTGTCGTGGTCGGTGCCGGACCTGCCGGTATGATGGCAGCTCTCGCCCTTGCCGAAGCCGGTGCTAAACCGATTGTTTTGGAACGCGGGGCGCCGGTTGCTGAACGCAAACTTGCCGTTGATAAATTTTGGCAGACAGGCGAACTTTCGGAAACGACCAATGTTCAATTCGGTGAAGGCGGAGCCGGTACTTTTTCAGACGGTAAACTGATGACCGGCATTAAAAAAGATAAATTTACCGCTAAAGTTTTGCACGAATTTGCCTCAGCCGGCGCACCTCAGGAAATACTTTATCTTGCCAAACCGCATATCGGGACCGATAAATTGCTTTTAATGACCGAGAATTTACGTAAAAAAATCATTTCTCTCGGTGGCGAATATCGCTTTTATGAAACGCTGGTGGATATTGAGGTCAAAGATGAAGTTTTGCAGGCGGCTGTTATTAAACGGCGTGACGGTTCGGTTTACAAAATTCAGACCGATAAACTCTTCTTAGCGCTCGGTCATTCGGCACGTGATACTTTCCAAATGCTCTACGATAGAGGGCTTACCATGAGCCAAAAACCGTTTGCGGTGGGGGTGCGTATTGAACACAAACAAACCGATATCAACCTCTCGCAATATGGTAAAAAGTTTGCTTCTTCCCCTTATCTCGGGGCGGCAGATTATAAACTTGCCGTGCATTTAGCCAATAACCGCTCGGTTTATACGTTTTGTATGTGTCCGGGGGGCATGGTCGTGGCGGCAACCAGTGCCAAAGGGCATGTCGTTACTAACGGTATGAGCGAATTTTTGCGTGATAAAGAAAATGCTAATGCCGCCTTGTTGGTTAATGTTGATGAACGGGATTTCGGCTCTTCACATCCGCTTGCCGGTATGTATTTTCAGGAAGAATTGGAGAAAAAAGCCTTTGTTTTAGGGGGAAGTAATTACTTTGCCCCGGTGCAGAAGCTCGGGGATTTTCTTTCATCAAAACCGAGTACACGTTTGGGGGCAGTCATACCGTCATATCTTCCGGGCGTGACACCGGCTGATTTTAAGAAACTTTTTTCAAAGGATATTTACCACGCTTTGCAGGAGGGCATTCGCCAAATGGATAAAAAACTGCGCGGTTTTGCGCAAGCTGATGCGGTGTTAACGGCTGTTGAAAGTCGGTCATCATCTCCGGTACGTATGTTGCGCGGGGTGGATTTTCAAAGCAATATCAAAGGGGTATATCCGATAGGCGAGGGTGCCGGGTATGCGGGAGGGATTACCTCGGCCTCAGCCGATGCTCTTAAATGCGTGCAAAATTTAAGTATCTAATCGCAAATGGAAGCCGGATTGACTAAAATCCATGTACCTTTATGTACACTAGGATTTTAGTCACCGGACATTTGCTTCTATCTATCTTAAATTTTTTTCGCATTTTGGGTTTGGTAGGGTACGCTCGTGCGCCTTGGTAAGCTCACAGCGATAGCACCGTAATTTATCCCAGCCCTTTGTGGAGCGGACTTACCATTTGCTTCTATCTATCTTAAATTTTTTTCGCATTTGTGTATAGCGTGCATCGATAACATATTAACCGTCATGCCCTGAATGAGCGAAGCGAATGAGGTCAGGCATCTTCAATATTGTTATTTGGATACATTTTAACCCCCAGCCCCTTACTTGTAAGGGGTGAACGATAAGGAAGATACCTTATCATTCGGACTTACGCCGAATGAGGTATGACGGTTTTAAAAGACCTTGCTGGCTGGGGTATGACAGTTTAAAATGTCTGAGGCTTTTTGGGGTGTGATTTTCTGATATATTCATTATAAAACAATGGCTTGCTGTTTTGTATTTATTTTAATATATTAGAAATAATATGCTTAAAAAGGGCAAAAAAAATGCCCCAAACTCTGAAAAGAGTATGTGGGGCTTCGGCAAATGTGTTGATTGATTTCGCAATCCTTCCAAAAATTGGAATTGGCACATTGCCGGAGGAGTTTCAGAGAATGCTTTTGCAAACTCTGCTGTTCTCTCTGATAATCAGCTAAACTGAAAACCTTTATGCAAAGCAATAGCCAGAGACCTTGGCATGAAATGTTCATAATCTGAATGCTTGGTCAGTCAGTCCTTTGCTTTTGGCGCAGAAACTACTGTTTTAATACACAAGTAAACAGATTATCGACGGCTCGGCACAATGGGATGCCCCAAAGATACCTAGAACAGTTGTATACCGTCGTCGCATCAGGAAAATTTATCAGGTAAACTCCGCTAGACCTGAAAATTTATCCGTCGCTCTTATATATAGTAGTAGCTAGAGTTATAGTCACAAACTTATCAATTGCAGAGATGTTTGTAACCTATTTTCCACAACTTGTCAAGACAAAAAATAAAATTTTTGTCATATTTTTTAATTTTTTTATTCACAGGTTTGCCGATATGTTGTTTTATGCTTGCTTTCATTTAGATATATGACAGACTAAACCGCAGAAAGTAAAAGGAAAAATGCTTATGCAGAAACCCGATAACGTTTATATAGACTACTTAAAGCAGTTGTCGCTCACTCATTTTGACAGCGCTCGGGTTTTTGATACGTTGGCGGATTATTTTTACAAATGTTTTATCACGACCGAGGCTCAGCAGTTTGTTAATCTTTTTATGAAGCCGGATTTAGCGCAAGCCGAACTGGATAAATTCTTAAATGCTTGGGATATTGAGCAGCATGGGGCGGATACCGCGCTGTTATTGGCGTATGTGATGAACGAACACCCTGATTTGACTTTTAATGATTATACCGCGCCGCGGCTTTCGGGGGTTAAGAATTATTTTCGGTTTAAGAATTTGGAACGCGTTGCCGAGTTTAAGAAAGTGGTTGGCGCGCTTAATGAGAGGGGAATTGTGCCACTGATCTTAAAAGGCGGTGCCATGCGTCACTTAAGGCCGAATTTGCCGCGCGTGATGAATGATATTGATATTTTATTGCCGGATGTGAAATCCTACGAGCAGGCCTTAAAAATTGCCGCAGATTTAGGGTATAAGCTGACAAAAGCCGAACACTCTACCGATTTATCTAAAGCCAATGGCGAAGGGGTGTTGGATATTCATTGGTGTATGGACTATTTTATCAAAAATCGTGATGAATTAACTCAAGATTTATTTAAGCGGGCGCAAAAGCAACAAGTTTTTAACAGCGAATGTTTGGTGCCGGCAAAAGAAGATATGTTGTTTTTATTGCTGTTTCATTTGGCTAAAAACTTACGTTCATCAGCTTGTGTTTCGGCGTTGCCTTATATGGTATTTGATTTAAAATATCTTACGAGTTTTGATATTGATTGGTCGGTTGTTTTAGAAAATATTAAAAAGACTGACAGTTCGGTGATGATTTTAACCGCGGTTAAGTTCTTAAACAGGTTGGTGCCGGGGCTTATTGATGAAAAAATGTTTGAACGGGTCGGGGAAAATTGCAAACTGCAAAAAGTCCTGTTACGCGATATTTTTTATGCACGCTATGTGTTTGATGTTAAATACGCCTGCAAAGGGCTTAGACTTTTGACCTGTTTGAAATCTGTTAATGCTTTTAAGCTTTATCTTAAAAACAAGGTGCAACACTTTGTAACCAAACGCATAATTAAATCCGATAAGCTTATTCGTTTGTTCTGGGAATTTCAGGGGATTAAGTGATGGATTTTATAATTCAAAATAAAGAGCAGAAAAGGCGGCTGTTTGATTTTATGGCCGATAAAATTTATCGCGCGTCTGATTTTAAGGTTATCAAATATCTTTCGCTTTATAATATGTGTATTCGGGTGATTGCTTTTACGCCGGAAGTTCTGACATCCATGAAGCAACAATTATCTTATGTGTTAAAAGATGAGGCCGAGCATTATGATGCGACGATTGTGGTGTTTAAGGAAGCGCATACGGAAACTTTTTTAGCAGAAGCCTCCGAACAGCTTGACTTACGCAAAAACAGAGTGCTTAAAGTTTGCACCATGTGGATGAAGTCTTTTTATGTCAATATTGCCGAAAGCCTGCACGCTAATTCCGTGTTTATGAATATTGACGGCAAAGCCGGACTTATTAACGCGTTTGATGAGGAAAACAGAACCGTTTATTACGGGGTGAGGGATTTTACGCCGGAGGAATTTATTAAGCACGGGCATGTGTTTATTAAGGCATTATATCGGCTTAATTTATTACCAAACAGAAACTTGGTACACGGAGCGGCGGTCGGTGTTAACGGTGTCGGGGCGCTTCTTTGTGCGAGAGGGCAGCGGGGCAAATCCACATTGACGGTTAATGCCTTATTAAACGGGTTTGATTATGTGGCAGATGATTATTTGTTGCTTGATAAAGAAAACGGCGAACTTTTTGCCTCGCCGATTTATTCCATCATCACCTTAAACCCGAAGATGTACCAAAAAATGTATGATGATTTTAAGGGGAAGTTTGTTTCAACCAATGCCCGGTTTGATAAGTATGTGTTTAATATGGCGGCTTATCATACTCAATTTAGGGAACATTATCCGATTAAGGTTTGTCTTTTTCCGAATATTTGTGCGGATAAAGAGCCTTCTATCATCCCGATGGATAAAGGGCGGGGAATTGCTGAGATGATACATTCCACCATTAACCAGACCAATGATGACTATAATACGCAAACGGTTAAAAAGTTGCTTGATTTCTTAAAGCCGTTTGAATTTTATCAGATTAACCTTTGCATTGATATTACAAAAAATACACAATGCTTATATGATTTTCTAACCACTTTTAAAGGAAATAAACCATGACTGCTTATCAATTAAATGAAGAAAAGATGTTTGCCGATATTGCCGACGGTGTTGCTATTGTGATTAACAGCGAGACCGGTATTTATTACGGTATGTATGACTTGGGCACGGCAGTGTTTGAAAAACTGATATCCGGTGTAGATTATGAAGATATTTTAGCAGCACTCAAAAAAATGAAGAATGTGCCGCAAAATGTTGAGCAAAAGCTTAAAGCTTTTGTTGAAGATTTATGTGCTAAGGAATTATTGATTAAAATTTCTGCGCCGGCGAAAAATGAAACTTTTTTCTTTGATGAAGATTTGTTTCCGGATGGTTTGGAAGTTAAAGAATACAGTGATGCGCAAGAACTTTTGATGGCAGACCCGATACACGAAGTTAAAGAAACAACCGGATGGACACCGGAGAAAGAATCTATCGGTTACAGCAAAGAAGAAACCAAAGAGCGTGAAAAGAAGGTTATTGATTAGTCATGGCGAAAATTTCTGTTATCATACCGGTTTATAATGTAGCGGAATATCTGCCTAAATGTTTGGAAAGCATTTTGGGACAGAGTTTTTACGATATGGAAATTATCTGCGTTAATGACTGTTCTTCAGATAAAAGTTTAGATATCTTAAAAGATTTTGCCAAGCGAGATGAACGTGTAAAAGTTTTTTCTAATGAAAAAAATATCGGTGGGGCGTTAAGCCGTAATGTCGGGCTGGATAAGGCAACCGGTGACTATATTTATTTTATGGATTCTGATGATTGGCTTGAGCCGGATTATTTGGAAGTGATGTTCAAAACCATTGAAAAAGCTAAAACAGATGTTATCTTAAACCTGAATATTTTGCAGGAAACAGGACAAGGGGCGACTTTATATACGCAACCGAGTATGAAAAATATTGATACAGCGGGGGAATTTTTGAATCGCTGGGAAATGATAGCCAATATGCCTTGTTTGCTCTGGGCAAGACTTTATAGAAGAGATTTTTTAGAAGAACATCATTTACGTTTATCTTCCATGCGTACCACTTGTGATGATTATATTTTTCATTATATCTCACATATTTACACTGATAAAACTTTTGTCTTTATGGGGCCGACGTATCACTATCGGATTCATCAAGAAAGTATTACCGGGCAGGCGAAAAAGGAAAAATGTTGGGATATTCAGTTTATCAAAGCTTATGATGTGATTTATGATTACTATAAAGAACACGGTTTTTGGGAGCATTTGCCGATTAAAATTTTTAATACGATGTCTTGTTTTGTGATAGACAGTGCCGAGAAGTTTGAAATTTATCACGCCTATCTGGTAAAAGTTAAGGATTTTATCAATAAAAACGCCGATATGTATAATGAGATTGATAAGTATGTCTTAAAAATCGTGACAGAATGTTCTTCGTACGAGGAATTTAAGAGCAAGCATATTGCAAATTTAACGGTTGATTTCTTGCGGAAGAGTAAACAATGAGTGATTTAATTTCTGTGATTATGCCGGTTAAAAACGGTAGCAAATACATCAAAGAGGCGCTTAATAGCGTTTTGGCGCAAAAAATGAATACGGAAATTATCGTCGTTGATGACGGCTCAACCGATAATACCGCCGAAATTGCCGAAAATATGGGGTGTCGGGTGATAAAACATGATGTTTCAAAAGGGCAGGTGGCGGCTAAAAATTCCGGCCTAAAAGTTGCCAACGGGGAATATGTTTTGTTTCTTGACCATGATGATGTGATGCTTTCTGATACGTTGTCTAAACTTTATGCCGAGCTTGGTGTTGATGATAAGCTTTATATGGTGATGGCTAAAGTTCAGGATTTTCTTTCTCCCGATGTTACAGATAAAAATGTTTCTTATAAAGAGGATCCGTATTTCGGGCTTTTTACCGGTGCGGTTTTAATGCGAAAGGCTTTATTTGATAAGGTCGGTCTGTTTGATGAAAGCGTGCATACCGGAGAGATTATTGAGTTACAGCATAAAATGACAGATGCCGGTCTGCTGGTAAAAAAGCTTGATTTTACGGCAACTATGCGACGGATTCATGATACCAATTTCGGACGTACGGCTTCTAAACAAGAATTTCAAAATTATGCGGCGATTTTGCGTAAAAGATTGATGAAGAAATAAAAGGGGAAGAAGTGTTTTTTGTCATGCCTTTTTTGCGCTAGCAAAAATCAAGGCATCTCCATGACAAAGATAAGGCTATAATATTCTCATGGAGATCGCTTGACCTCGCTTACGCTCGGAGCGATGACGGGGAAAGTGGGCATTTATGAAAAGTTATACATAGCCGCGTGAGCCCCTCTTAAGCTCAAATGCGTGCTGTGGAGAACTTTTTTTGCTATGTTATGTTTTATTGAGTGAAAGTGGTGCGTGAAAATTGTGCACATGAGCGTGTGTCTTCTCTAACACTAATGCGATTGTGTGCAATTTTTTTGTGTGTGGTATCTCCTGTAATTATTTTTTATGCGAAATCTATGGGTAAGGCGCGGATAAAAATTTAAGGCGAAGTTTCTAACCTCGCCTTAAATTTTTATTCTTTCCTTCCGCGCCTTAAACGACCTTCGGTCGTCGGCTGCGCGCCGAGCGCCGCTACGCGCGGGGGTGCTGCCCGCACGGGGGTGCTGCCCGCACGGGGGGGCTGCCTTGGGCACCGCTCACATTTCTATAAATTCATACTTCTCGTCGGCAATCTTTAATTCTTCGGCAATGGCTTCCTGCTCTGCCGCTATTTCTGCCTCAATCTCTGCCTTCAAATCTATCTTTTTTGTGCTCTCTCTTTGTATTCTCTTAACTTGCCCGTGATTGCGTTTGGCTAAATCAAAAACATTACATATCGGCTTAAACGGCTTAATCTCCGGTTTGGCACTTTCTTCTTCATCATCATTTTCTTCATTGGTGCTGTCTTCTTTGCTCGGAACACTTACCCACTCTATCACTTCCACCGTTTCTTTCGGTAACGGTTGCTCGTTAATAAACTCAAGCACTTCCTTTAAATTTGTTCCTTCATCAACTTCCATAAAGATTTCTTCCGCATTAGCACTAAATGGTGCGGCAAGTAATAATGCACTCAATACAACAATACTTTTTTTCATTGTCTTTCCTCCTTATGTTGGTGTGCCTCATACGCCTTAATAATATCATCACGGACTTTAGATACTTCCTGCGCCGCATTTATTACGATAAAACGCTCGGGCTCTTTCTTTGCCAGCTCTAAATAGCCGTTTCTTAACCGTTCATGGAAAGAGATATCCGCTTTTTCAAAACGTAATTCCTTGTTTTCCATACCTTGGGCTTTTTTGAAACTACGCTCTAAACCCTCTTTGACATCAATATCCAATAAGAATGTTATATCCGGTTTAAAATCTCCGGCAACAACTTTGTACAACGTATCCATAACTTCCGTGTTTTTAAATTTTGCCGCGCCGTAATATTGATAGGCAATGGTGGAATCGTTAAACCGGTCTGATAAGACAATCTTGCCTTCTTTTAATGCCGGAAAGACAATTTTGGTTAAGTTTATTCTTCTGTCCGCATAAAAAAGTAATGTTTCGGTTATTTCATCAAATTTGTCTTTGTCACCTTCAACCAGTAATCTTCTGATTTCTTTGCCGACTTCGGTGGCACCCGGCTCTCTGGTTAATACCACTTCTTTGCCGCTATTTGCTAAATATTCGGCAAACAACTTTAATTGTGTGGATTTACCACTGCCTTCGCCGCCTTCAAATGTGATGAAATGACCTTCTTTCATGCTATTCTTTCTCAGCTTTTTTGTTACCGAATACAAAGTATTTTAAATTTTCAATAAAGCGGCTGACAAAACCGATTTGAGCAACATCTTCCTTGGCAACAATCGGTAATTTTTCTTTGACTTTGCCGTCATACATTAACTCTATTTCGCCTAACTTATCGCCTTTGGCAATCGGTGCTTTGACCGGTGTGTTGTAAACGATTTTGGCGCCGTATTTATTCTTTTTGCTCTTTTTTACCGTACGCACAATTTTTTCGGGAACAACGATATCTACCGTCGGTAAGGCACCATACCATACCGGTACGGTGGCAACGATTTGATTTTTGTTGAAAAACTTGTAGTTTTCATAGTGCGAAAATCCCCAAGTCATCAAGGCTTCACTTTCTTCAGAACGTTCTTTGTTGCTGGAAAGACCTGCCACAACTTCTATCAAACGTCTGTCCCCTCTGACGGCGGAAGCGGTTAAGCAGAAGCCGGCTTCGTCGGTATGTCCGGTCTTTAAGCCGTCTGCACCTTTTAAGGTATAAAGTAACGGGTTACGGTTGCCTTGCTTAATACCGTTATAAGTAAATTCTTTTTGTTTGAATATCGGATAATATTCCGGAAATTCTTGGATGATGTGGCGGGCTAATATTGCCAAATCTTCTGCGGAAATTTTATGTTCCGGATGCGGTAAACCGGTGGCATTTTCAAAGTGTGCATTTTTTAAGCCGATTTTTTCGGCTGTTTCGTTCATGATAGCAGCAAATTCTTCTTCAGAACCGGCAATATTCTCGGCAACCACGATACAAGCATCATTACCGGATTGGATTAAGATACCTTTTAAGAGGTCTTCAACTTTAACTTCTTGGTCTATCTTTAAGAACATGGTAGAGCCGCCGGAAGCCGCACCACCCTTGCGCCACGCTTTTTCGCTGACGGTAAAGGTATCTTCTAAAGAAACGTCACCTTCTTTGATTTTGTTTAACAACACATAAACCGTCATCAACTTACTCATGGATGCCGGTGCAATTTTTTCCTGATGATTTTTGGTAAACAAATAAGCACCGGTGTCAAAATCTATTAAAATCGCATTTTTGGCGGCAGTTTCAAAAGCGTTTGCACAATGCACAAAAGCCAGCATGGAAATGCCGGCCGTTAATGTTAATAATTTTCCGTTATTCATTGTTTTGAGGTCTCCTTTTTAACCTTCTATAATTGTCACATCGGCGTGACCATAGTCTAATACCTGGTCTAAAATCTGCAAGGCTTCGTTACGGCTTTGGTAGGCACCTAAGCGAACACGATAAACACCATTCGGATTTAAGTATGCTTCATCAATACTGACATTGCCGAAACGTTGCATACTGGCGGCCATTTCTTGGGCTTTGGATAAGTCTGAAAAAGCACCGACTTGCACAAAATATGTGCCGCTTGCTTGCGGGGCGGTATTTTGTGTCGGTTTAGGGGCGGCAACGGCTGCCGTCTTAACCGGTTCGGCTTTATTGGTGGCAGCGCCGTATTGAACAGCTTTGTTGGTGGATTTTGACTTATTATTGGCGGCAAGCATGGCCTCTTTTAAGGCTTTACTTTCTTTGGCCATAATTTCAACCTTAACACGAGCGGTTCCCTGCATCTTGTAGCCTAAGAGTTCTGCACCTTTTTGTGATAAGTCAATAATTCTGTTTTTAACATACGGTCCGCGGTCATTCACACGGGCAACGATAGATTTGCCGTTTTCCAAATTGGTAACGCGAACGATAGACGGTAACGGTAACGTGCGGTGAGCGGCGGTAATGGCATGCATATTGTAGATTTCGCCGTTTGCCGTACGCTTATTATGAAAATCAGAACCATACCATGAAGCCATACCGGTTTCCGAATAGTTATAATCTTCGCGCGGGGTGTAACGTTGACCTAATGCGGTGTATGTGTTACCGACTTTATACACGCCACCTTCTTCTTTGATGGCTGTAACTTCTTCATCCAAACTTTCATATTGAATTTTTTGGGTAGAGGAGCAGGCGCTGAGTAACATCATCAGTGCGCAGCCTAATAAGAATTTTTTATTATAAGGTCTCATCATTTTTTATTCCTTTGCACGTTAATCTACTCTTTTTTTAAGAGTTGTAAAGCGCTATTGATAAGTTATCAGCCGCTCTTAGTTTCTCTTAAAAAAATTTTGACAATTACAAACTTTGTTTTATTATATTCACAAAATCCTTAACAAAAAGTAAGGGAATGGGAATTATGGGAAATAAAAATCTGATATTTTATGTTGTTTTTTCGGTTTTAGCGTTGTTATCAACAAAAGCTTCGGCTGTGGTCGCAACATTAAACGAAGAAGATGAGGCGATGTTTTATGATGACGGCAAAAGTGCTGAAATTGTTGCTAAACCTCCGGTTTTTGAAGTCATAGATGAAATTGTTGATGAAAACGGTGTGGTTGTTAAAGAAAGAACGATGAAAGTTCCTTCTCGCGGGGTGCCGCTTTACGGGGTTGCCGTGCCGGATGAAATTAACGCGCGTGCCGTGGAATATTTGGAAGACGAGGAGGAAGATGACCCATCGGTGATTTTATTGCATGCCGATACACCGCGCAGTACCATGTATCCTATCGGTTCCGAACGGGAGAGGATGGAAAAAGGAAGATATGAATCCTATGACCCGTTTTTAAGAAAGAAAATGTTTAAATCACCGGAACAACTGGCACGCGAAGCACAGATTAAAGCTTACAGAGAGGCGGTTAATGAGTGTGTGGACAGCCGTAAAGACCAGCTTGATATGGAAATCGGTCTGTTAGACTATGAAGATTTATACAAGACCACGGCTTATCTTTCCGAAACAATGAATGAGATTGAGCAATGTTATGACGGGCTCGGGATGGATATTATTGATGATTTGTATGACGGCGATAATGAGGTTTTGCGTGACTATAATCGTCATGCGGCAAGTTATCGGGTTAAGAGCAGTGATGTTACCTTTGCGCCGAAATATTGCAAAGAAAATTGTTCGGTTTCAGCCGTTGCCGCGTTGCAAATGGAAAAGTTCGGCGAATATAAGAATTATCTCTTAGAGCTTTTGGACAAGGCACCGAAAATTCCGCAAAAAGATTTGCCGATGGTTGAAGATGAGGTTGTTGTTAATGATGATGTCGTTATATATGACAACAAGCCGGCAGAAGCGGTTTTAGCCGGTGATAACCGCGGGTATGTTTCAACGCCTAAAAACGGGGTAAGACCGGATGCTATTCGTATTCGTGATGAAAACGGTAAGGAAAGAATTGTGCATTGGCACCCGACCGGTAATCAAAATACGACGGCAACACCGAACCGTGTTATCAGAGCGCAGAGGGCGGCTGAAAATATTGAAGAAGATGTCCCTTATATTGACGAATCGGAGTTTTAGATGACAACCGCTTTGTCGCCTGCCGAAAATGCTTATCTTATCGGGCATGATGAAGAAATTAAATTGTTTCTTTCCGCTTATAATGCGGGGGCGCTTCATCATGGTTGGCTGATATGCGGTAATGAGGGTATCGGCAAAGCGACACTGGCTTATAAAATTGCTCGTTTTTTACTTTCGGCTAAGGCTAATGAAACATATTCTTCTTTGGATATTGATACCAACAGTCCGGTCTTTGCCCAGGTGGCACAAAAATCGCATCCGGATTTTAAGGTTTTGGAGCGTGATTTTACCGATACCGATAAGAAGAAATTGATTAAAGCCATCAACCAAGGCGAAGAGATTGATGATGATATGTTGCAGGGCTTAAAGCGTTCCAGCGTGATTAAAGTTGATGATGTGCGCAACGTCGTTTCTTTTTTAACGAAAAAATCTTTTAATGACAGTTGGCGCGTGGTGATTGTGGATAGCACAGATGATTTGAATACCTCGTCGGCTAATGCCCTCTTAAAAGTTTTGGAAGAACCGCCGGCAAAAAGTATTTTATTGCTTATTTCGCATAATCCGGGGCGCTTACTTCCGACCATTCGTTCCCGTTGTGCCAAGCTTACCTTGAAAGGCTTAAAAGATGAAGAAGTTGCTTCGCTTTTAAGGCGCTATATGCCGGATTTGGCCGAGAAAAATGTTAAACAATTGGCACATCTTGCCGGTGGCAGTATCGGGCGTGCGCTTCGTTATGCCGAAAATGATGCGCTTGATATGTACGAGCGGATTCAAAAAATTTGCTATGCCGGCACCAAATGTGACGGAGCTCTGATGGTGGAGTTGGCAAATGAAGCCGCGGCTGATGAAGATGTGTGGGATTTATTTGCCGAGCTTATCTGCCGGTTTGCGCGCGAAACATTGCCGGATGCGCAACATCCTGCCGAGTTTTACAATGCTTATGAAGAAACGCTTAAAATTTTAGATGAAACCGTGCGCCTTAATATGGATAAAAAGCAGGCGGTGTTGCAAATTTTTTCTTCTTTTACTTCTTGCTAAAAAATGCGTGTGGTATGGTGGTGTCGGTGGTATGTGCAGTACTTTCCGTAGAGGGCAGTTTTAAATGTCATACCTCATTCGGCAAAGTCCGAATGATAAGGTATCTTCCTTATTGTTCACTCTCCGCAAGCGGAGAGCCGGAGAGGTAAATAATGCTAATTAAAATATTGAAGATGCCTAACCTCACTCGCTACACTCGTTCAGGGCATGACGATTTTAAATGGAGTTGCGTGTACAAAAATTGTGCATAGGGCGAGCGCGATTTTATCACGCTGGCGAACCCTGTGTGCAATTTTTTTTGTGTTTTTTTTGAGGAAATAAAAGGCGCGCATAAAAATTTCAGGCGAAGTTTTTAACCTCGCCTGAAATTTTTATCTTTCCTTTGCGCGCCAAACGACCTTTAGGTCGTCGCCTGCACGGCGGGTGTCGCTGCGCGCGAGGCGGCAGGACTTGTCCTGCACCTTAACCTAACAGCTTCTTCCACCAGGTCTTTTTCGGCGCATCTTCGCTGACACTTTCTGCCGAAGCTTCCGCTTCCGTACCACTCTCGCCTTTGTCGCGATTATTGTACCGCTGTCTTCTGCGATTGTTATACCGACCACGTTTTCTTTCATAACGATTGCGCTTGTTGTTGCCGGCTTCACTCACAGCCTCTGCTTCATACGCCTCGGCATAAACATCATCATCTTCTTCTTCGCTATCTTCGGCATAGCCTTCTTCCGCGGCATACGCTGCTGTTGCGGCTTGCTCTGCCTTCTTCACGGTAACTTTGGATTTTTCCATCTTGTAATCACTGATGTTTCTGATGTTCAAATCTGCCGATATGATAATCTCTAAACCATACCTTTCTTCCAAATCAGCTAATTGCCGACGCTTGTGGTTTAAGATGTAAACCGCAACATCTGACGGTAACTTAACCTCAAGGTGATTGTTCGTCCCCTTAATGCCTTCTTCTTCTATCGCTCTTAATACTAATGTCGCACTGCTCTCAGCTGTTCTCTGAACACCTTGTCCTTTGCAATACGGACATGTTACATAGTTGCTTTCCATAAACGACGAGTGCATTCTCTGACGCGAAATTTCCAATAAGCCGAAAATGCTCATCTTGGCTATCTGTACTCTCGCTCTGTCGGGCTTCATCGCTTCTTTCATGCGCTTTTCAACCGCATGGTTGTTCGCCGGCTCATCCATGTCAATAAAGTCAACCACAACAAGACCGGCTAAGTTTCTCATTCTTAATTGCTTGGCTATCTCATCGGCGGCTTCTAAGTTAGTCTTTAATGCGGTTTCTTCAATGTCCATCTCATGCGTGGCACGACCGGAGTTAACGTCTATTGAAACCAATGCCTCGGTCGGGTTAATCACCAAATAACCGCCGGACGGTAATTGTACCACCGGATTATGCAGTTTATCCAACTCTTTTTCTATCTGATATTGTTGAAATACCGGTTTGTCATCCGGTTTGCGACACTTAATCTTGCGACTCATGTTCGGCGATAATATCTTGCTGAACTCTTTGGCCGTCTTATAAGCAACGTCACCATCCACGATAACTTCGCCGATATCTTTGGTGTACATATCTCTTAAGGCACGCTTAATCAAGTCACCTTCTTCATAAATCAATGCCGGAGCAGGGGTGCTCAAAGCGGAATGACGAATGTGATTCCAGGTGCGGATAAGGTAATTGTAGTCACGAACGATATCTTCTCTTTGCTTATCTTCACCGGCGGTGCGGATAATCAAAGACATATTGTCGTTTAACGGCAGCTCGTGCATTATCTCTTTTAAGCGCTTTCTGTCTGCGGCAGAGGTTATCTTGCGTGATACACCGCCGGATTTAATGCGGTTCGGCATTAATACACAGTATCTTCCAGCTAATGATAAATAGGTGGTGCAGGCGGCGCCTTTATTACCGCGTTCTTCTTTGACAATCTGAATCAATAAAGTTTGACCTTCTTTGATAACATCTTGAATGTTTGAACGGTAATATAACTTGCGCGCATATATCAACTTGCGCTGTACTTCCAAGTAATGCTCAAAATCAGCCTCATCCTCGTCATTATCAAAATCACGACAGGTGCCTTCGTCATCATCAAAGTTGTCTTCTTTAACATTTGCCGGCGAAATATCTTCATCACTTAATTCCTCGGCAACCGAATCGTCTGTAAGACCGGATGCTTCGGCAGAAATTTTATATTTCTTCTTTAAGCCGCGACGACCGCCTAAGAAACGCGCACTGCGACGGTGTCCGCGATGAGACTTTTCTTCGGCTTCACCTTCCGTTTCTGCGGTTTCATTTTCTGTTTCTTCAGTTTCACTTTCTTCGGCTGTTTCTGAAGTTACCTCGGTTTCTTCAAGTTCTTCCTCAACATTTTCTTCTTTAGAAGTTTTGCTTGTTTCGTTTTCAACCTCGGTTTCTTCTGCAACAGTTTCTTCAGCTTGAGTGTTTTCTTCGGCCGTTTCTGCGGTTGCTTGGTTGTTGTCTTCCGTTACCGGTTCACTGCTTTTTGAAATATTCTCATCAGCGTTTGTTTCTTCTTCGCTTTGTTCGGCTTCAGCGGCAGCTTGTTCTTCGGCTAATTTTCTGGCCTCATATTCTGCACGCTTTTGCTCACGCTCTAAGCGGCGGCGTTCCTGTTCGGCTTTACGCTCTGCCTGATATTTGCGTTTGCGTTCTATAATCTCATCCGTTTCAGCCTCAACTTCGGCCTTAACTTCATCAGTAACGGTATAATAATCGGGGTGGATTTCTCCAAATGCCAGAAAACCGTGGCGGTTGCCTCCGTAGTCCACAAATGCGGCCTGTAAAGACGGTTCTATGCGAACAACTTTGGCGGTAAATATATTTCCTTTTATCTGCTTTTTTGCAGTTGATTCAAACTCAACATCCTCAACCTTGTTTCCGTCTATAATAACAACGCGGGTTTCTTCCGGTTGGGTGTCGTCTATTAACATTTTTTTCATAACAGTTAAATCCTTGCTAATAATTATCGCCGCTTATGTTCAGGCGATATCTGTTTATTCTCTTACCGCGGCAGTATTTCGGGGGGATTATTATTGTTGATTACATACCCTTATTAAAACTTGCCGAATATTTGTTTTGGTGACCGAACGGTCAAAATCCTCTCGTCGGAAGGCAGGGTGCAAACGATTGTTTTTTTCGCCTTTTTTAATATTTCAGCGCCGTTGCTTCCGGACATATACTCCTTAACAAAACAAATATCGTTTGCTTTATATTCTCTTTTTTATGCAATTGCAAGTAATTTTTCAAAAAAAACAAGCTTTTTATTGCTTAAGGGCTTGACTTTCCGTCGGCGGTATGTTTAAATGTTTCCATAATGCGAAACAGCCCCCTTTTTTCGGGGCTGTTTTTGTTTTTTTCAGGGTGGATTTTCCGCCTTTTTTTGTGTTTGGTCGCAACTTGCGACCTTTTTTTATGTTTTTTTAAGGAGAAGAAAATGAGTGAATACCAGTTTGATATGGACTTGTGGACGAAGCGGTTAATTTTTCATGAGGGAATGCGCTTAAAACCTTATTATTGCACGGCACATAAATTAACTATCGGTGTCGGGCGTAATTTGGAAGATAATCCGCTTTCAACCGAAGAAAAGAAAGCGCTGGGCGATTATATGCACGGTATTACCGAAAACGGTGCGAAGATGTTGCTCAGAAACGATATTATCCGCACATACGAAATCTTAAAGAAAATCATTAAAAATTATACCGAGCTTGATTTTGACCGCCAATATGCGCTGTTGGATATGTGTTTTCAGTTAGGTGAAAAAGGTTTTAAGAATTTTAAGCGGATGATTAAAGAAATTGAACACGAAAATTTTTATATGGCGGCGTATGAATGTTTAAATTCTTTATATGCCAAACAAACGCCGGAGCGGGCAAAACGTATTGCAAAGACTATAAAATTCGGGGTTTTCCCGTCGTTATCCGGAGCGCATTTTTAGGGTGTGTTTTTTATTTGACAAAAAATCAAAAAAATGCTATAATCGTCTTATAAGCAATTATTGTAGCAAATAGGAGGAAACTATGAGCGAGTTAAAAGAAGAATTGTTAAAGCAAGCGGAAGAAGCTAATTTTTCTGAAGCGAAAGACAGTATGAAACACATTCCCAATATGGAAACCAATAAACTTCCGACAAGTCAGGAACTTGCGGCAGCCGAGCATGCGGCCGTTTTTCATGCCAAAGTCTATGCGGCAACGCATCCGGATGCTTCTATGAAAGATGTTGCTCGTGAAAAATTGTCCTACCAAAAAGATTTGTTGGAGCAGGAAGATTTGGTGCAGTTAATTGCGCAAATGGAAGCCGATAGAACTAATCCGAAAGCCTATGAAGCACGTTTGAAAGCAGCGATTGAGGTTGAAAAGAAAATTCAGGGTATCGGGAGCATGTTGGCTAAATCCGGAAAAGAAAATCTTTTGGATAATATTATCAATGAACTCAGCGGTAAAAAGCCGACCGAATATGAAAGACAGGCGGCAGAGCATTTTGCTAACCAGTATGTCATTGCACAAAAGGCAGTTAATCCGGAAATCAGCGATAAGGAAGCCAAAGATATGCTGTTTGCCCGTACCAAAGATTTGTTGGAAAACGGTGATTTGAAAGAGTTGGCTCAACAGATGACTGATGAACTCAAACATCCGGATAAAATCAAAGAAGGGCAGGATATGGCTATCCGCAGAGAGAAAAAAGTGCAGGATATTGCCGCTATCTTTAATAAAGACAGAGGCGAATAAGCTTTGATTTTTTGATTTATGCTAAGGCGGGAGAAATCCCGCCTTTATGTTGTTTAAATGAAATATTTGATGTACAAAGCAATGCCGGCGATTATGATGCTGATAAGCATTACCGGAATTGACCATATCATAAATCTTAAAAAGCCTATCGGTCTTTTTTCCTTGGCGGCAATACCGGCAACAATAACGTTAGCGGAGGCGCCGATTAGGGTACCGTTACCGCCTAAGCAGGCGCCCGAAGACAATGCCCACCAAACCGGCATCATGGCTTGTCTGCCGCCAAACTCTATTTCCATGGTTTTTAAAATCGGTATCATGGTGGCAACAAACGGGATATTATCTACCATCGCCGAGAAAAAGGCAGAGATGGCTAAAACGGCAAAGACACTCTTTTTTAAGCTGCTTTCGGTGGCTTTCACCAGATATTTGCCGACATCCTCTAAAAAGCCGGTTGCCTCCAATGTGCCGACAATAACGAATAAGCCGGCAAAGAAGAAAATGGTGGTCCAGTCTACATGGCTTAAGACATCTTCAACTTTGGCATCTGCTTTGGTATGCGGAAGATTAAAGGTATAAAGCAAGAGCATTAAGGAGGCACCGAAAAGAGCGATAAAACCGTTTTCAAAACCGCTTTTTTCGGCGATAATAAAGCCTGCGATGACAATGCTTAAAACTACCAGAGATTTATAGAGTAAGGCATGGTCGGTAATGGCATCTTTTTCGTTTATGCTCATGACTAAGGCGCGGTTTTCGGCGCTGGCTTTCATGGTGGGCCCCCAGAAGTGTACAAAAAGCGCGGTAATGGCTACCATTATGACGATAATAATCGGCGCTAAATTTTTAAGAAAATCGGTAAAGCCCAAATTTAAGGCCGAGCCGATTAAGATATTCGGCGGATCACCGATTAAGGTTGCGGTACCGCCGATATTGGAGGCAAAGATATTGATTAAGAGATACGGGTAGGGGTTTACTTCCAGTTTTTGGGTGATTTGCAAAGATACCGGTACAATCAATAAAACGGTGGTGACATTGTCCAAAAAGGCGGAAAAAACTGCCGTGACTACGCTCAACATTATCAATATGCCGACCGGATTGGCTTTGACTTTTTTTGCCCCCCATATCGCCACAAATTGAAACATTCCCGAGCGTTCGGCGATATTGATGATGATCATCATACCGCTTAACAGCGAGATGGTGTTAAAGTCTATGGCGGTCAATGCTTCTTCATAGCTGATGGTTCCCAAAAGCAAGAGGGCGGTTGCCAATAGCATGGTCACCACGGCGCGGTTTAATTTTTCCGTAAACAGCAACAGATAGCAGATACCCATAGCACTCAAGGCTATGGTTTGCTCAGATAAGGAAAAAATTTCTGCTAAATTTTGCATTAAACGATATCCTCTTTTCTACATAAAGTGTTTAACATAAAGATATGCGGTAGCGATGATAATGCTTGTGAGCATAACCGGTAAGGACCACAGCAGGAATTTGATGAAGTTTATCGGTTTGCCTTCTCTTGCAGCAATACCGGCAACGATAACGTTTGCGGAAGCAGCGATTAAAGAGCCGTTACCGCCGAAGCAGGAGCCGACGGATAATGCCCACCATATCGGCATGATGGCTTCTCTGCCGCCTAAGCTCGGTTCCATGGTTTTAATCAAAGGTATCATGGTGGCGACAAACGGAATATTGTCAATGGCGGTTGATAAAATTGCCGAACACCACAGCACCATAAAGGTTGCTTTTTTAATGCTGCCGCCGACCAATTCCAAGGCTCTTTCGCCGAGATATTCCAAAATGCCGGCAACTTCCAAACCATAGACCATGGCAAATAAGCCGACAAAGAAGAAAATCGTTGTCCAGTCCACCATGGAAAAAGCTTCGGTCGTTTTGGTTTCTCGTTCCTGATGCGGGAGGCCTAAGGTATATAAGGCCAGCAATAAGGCGGCGCTAAAAAGAGCGACAATACCGTTGGGACAATCCCAATGCTCTGATAAGATAAAACCGATAAAGGTTAAGACTAAAATAACGAGGGATTGGATGAGCAACTTAGTGTCGGTAATGCAGTCATAAGCGTTGATTTCCATAATTTCCTGTTTGGCGGCGGTTGAGGCATTCATCTTTCTGCCGTAGGCAATATCAAACACTAACAGCAAAATGGCTAAGCAACAGATGACGAGCGGGGTTAATTCTTTTAAGAAATCGGTAAAGCCCAAATTTAAGGCCGAGCCGATTAAGATATTCGGCGGGTCGCCGATTAAAGTTGCCGTTCCGCCGATATTTGAGGAAAATATTTCCATCAATAAAAACGGATAGGCGGAGATTTTGAGTTTACGGGTTATCTCTACGGTAACCGGAACGATTAACAGAACGGTGGTGACATTATCCAAAAAGGCGGATAATACGGCGGTGACCACCCCTAAGACGGCTAAAATACCGCGTGGGTTGGCTTTAACAAGCTTGGAGGCAAATATTGCCGCAAATTGGAAAGCGCCGGATTTTTCGGTTATACCGACAATTATCATCATACCGATTAAGAGGGCTATGGTATTAAAATCCACCCCTTTGACGGCTTCCTCATACGATAAAACACCGCAAATAACCATTGCTGATGCACCGAGCATAACTGCAACCGCGCGGTTTATCTTTTCGGTAAACAGCACACTGTAACATAATACCAATATCATGCCGGCAATAATTGCGGTGGACAGCATCTCATATTCTCCCTCATACACTGTTGCAAATATATATGATAAAAGCCTAAAATGTAAATAGCAAAATTGATTTAATTACAGGTTTGTTGCATTAGCCTAAAATCAGCCTTGCGGGTACAAAAAAAGCCCTCTTAGAAAGAGAGCTTTTTTGTTCTTTTTATTTTTAATGTGTTAGATGTTTTATTTTTTGGTCAGATACCATGGGGTTTGGGTGCGGGATTTTTCTAGCGCAAAGGCAACCGCACGTAAACGCTTGAAGTAGCGTTTTTCATCTTTGGGCACAAAGTCTTTGGGGTAGGGGTTATCTAACATATATTTAATGTTTCTTTCGGTCTTAACTTCTTCCGGTAGCCAGCGCCGGCAAAAGGCATACCTTGCCGCTGTTAAAACTTCGGTATTGTAACCGATAATGTTTAAGAGCTTAACCTCATCTGTTTCTTGGTGCAAACAGTATAAATGATACCACGGCGTGATACCGTTTTGGTATAAATATTTCCACGGGAAACCTTTGCCGGGGTCGGGCTTTCTTTGCGGCGCAATATCCGAATGCGCTAAGATATTCTCGGGGCGTACCTTGTATTTATAACACAAATAGATGAGCAAATTGCATAAACTGTGGCGTAAAGCCGGCTTATAAGTTTTTTTGCTTTGTCCCATGTCAGGCGCTTCCAGTTCTATGCCGATAGACGAACCATTTAAGGACTTTCCTTGGCTACCATGCCAACTTGATATGCCGGCATGATAAGCGACTTTTTCAGGTTCTAACGCTTCGGTTATCTCGCCGTTTTGGCCGATTATGTAATGCGCGCTTAATTCCAGTTTGTGCAAATTTTTAAGTTGTTTTTCCGGGTTACTTCTGGAACAGTGTATGATGATGTATTTTATCTCTTCGGTACGCTCACGGAAATGCGGTAAATGATGAATATGTTTTATTTGTGGTTTTATCGGCATATTGTTCTCCTTAAAGACTAAATTAACACGAGAGTTTTAAAAAATGCTTTACTTTCTTTAAGATGGGGGGTATTAAATCAGCATACTAAATTGGGAGCTTAAATTATGAAGGCGGAATTTTATAACCTTTTA
>Ga0310694_10000208_pt1 | contig 85659 bp, 68 predicted proteins | sample 174DNAGHGhighgp2_FD_203884 | JGI IMG/M metagenome (GOLD analysis project Ga0310694, IMG submission 203884) | Sheep rumen microbial communities from Palmerston North, Manawatu-Wanganui, New Zealand - 1742 DNA GHGhigh gp2 (v2) (version 2) | ecosystem: Host-associated > Mammals > Digestive system...
AAACGTGCTTTCTTTCAATGATTGCTATTACCACTGGCTGTTTAAGAAAAACTTTTGTGGTATAGACCTTTATGAATCATGGACTATGGAAGATTTTAAGGATTGGTATAATTTAGAATTGGATTCGGACTGCTTTTGCAATTATAAAAAGATGTCTATCGAACTGATAGAAGAGGAACCAGAAGATATTGATACGCTTCGCCAATGAACCGCCGCCGAACATATCGCCCGCCGACCTCGCAGATTCCCGCAGACCCTCTCCGCGGAAATCCGTGTGATTCGCGCGATCCGCGGTGCCATGTCTCGCCCCTGAAGGGGCTTCGGGAACCCCGCGCCGCTTCCGTTTCCTACCGGGCTTTGGCCCCTATCGGGGCCGGGCTGCCGTCCGGGATGGTGGGGCATCATTCCGATGCTGCGCAACCAACTGCTAACTCCTCACTGCTAACTGCTAACTGGTCTTTCACCTTCTCCGCCAAAGAACGCGACTCTGAAACCGGCTTATCTTACTTTGGCTCAAGATATTATAGCAGCGATCTGAGCATCTGGCTGAGCGTTGACCCGATGGCTGCGAAATATCCTTCGCTGAGTCCGTATGTTTACTGTGCTAATAACCCGGTGAAATTGGTGGATCCGAATGGGGAGGAAGTAGAATACAACTCCTTTGCGGATATAATTATTGTCGGCGTTCTTAAAATATTTGATAACGGTTTTAGAAAACAATTCAATGAACTAAAAAAATCAGGTGAAACATACGTTTTTAATTGGAATAAAGATGGAGATAATAGTTTTACAACAGATGGAAATAAGTTGTTCATTAATTATTCTATGGCAGATAATGGAAAATCGAAAAAGGCAGGACAAACTATTTTTTCGAATCTTCGGCATGAAACCACTCACGGCATTCAATTTGAATATGGAGAAATCGGCTTTTCTGTCAGAGGGGTTGGATACGGAATCGTTGATAGAGATGGTAATTACTTCGAAAGTAAAGGATGGCAGCCTGTCGCCTACGACTTAACAGATGAATATGAAGCTCACAACAATCAAAATTTTGGATTTAGATGGAACGGGAACAAAAATGATGTTAGGAGTCAGTGGATAAACTGCAATAGAGAAGAACGAATGCAAGGATTAAAAAACATTCCTAATTACTCTGAACTGGACGAGGAGCCTATAAACTGCTCTGATAAAAAGATAAAAACAAATAATTATTATGCATTACCCAACAGAAAAAGGCCGTAGAATATTTTCTGTTGGAACATCTTTTTTATTAAATCAATATGGAAAAAGGAAAACGCGAGATGGTTTTTAAAGAAGTAAACAATGAAAAAGGATATTTTTTTGTGTTGTTTGTTTGCGCTATTGTGCCTGCTTAATTTATATGATGGTTATGGAAATTACAGTAGCCCTCCTATATACAGGGAGGACAGAAACCATAGAGCAGTAAAAGACTATAATGTAGGTTATGACCCTCCTTTGTTTCCTTCGAGTATCTCAATCTTAAAAAATGACACCGTCTTCTGTTATATTTTTTCTGCAGATACTGTATTAGAATCCATATGTTTGAATTATTATAGTGTGAAAAAAAAAGGTGGCATGTATATTAGAACATTTGAGGATGGAAGTTATTGGGTTATTCGATATAAAAAAAAATATAAACTTTCTTTCTATGAGATGATGATGCGTGATTTGTTTGTTGGCGAGGTGGTCAAGGCGAAAAGCATATTTAGATATGACGAAGACGGGAATTTGACAGAATTTTTTATTACTGTCGGATATCTGTCCTATTCTAAACAATGCGGTACTTCAAAACAAAAAAGACGGGAGAATAAGACAAAATCTTTGAAAAAGTGAATACAAAAAGGGGATGTTTACAATTAGACTATTAAAAATCGCTAATGACCCACCACCGCCCATACCATCCGATGAATCCCCATCCGGGGATTTGGGACGGGCCCGCCAACGTCCCGGGCCATTGCCATACATTCCCTACCGGGGATGGTGGGAAACGGACACACACGCATCGGCGAGGACGCAGATGGTTCCATACCCGTGCAACTGCTAACTTCTCACTGCTAACTGCTAACTGGATTTTCACCTTCTCCGCCAAAGAACGCGACTCCGAAACTGGCTATTCTTACTTTGGCTCAAGGTATTACAGCAGCGATTTGAGCATCTGGCTGAGCGTGGACCCGATGAGTGACAAATATCCTTCGTTTTCGCCGTATGTTTATTGTGCGGATAACCCGGTGCTCTTTAAAGACCCGAATGGTGATAGTGTTGCCGTTTTGCTCGCAAAATCTTCACCCATAGTTGGGCACATGGCGATACTCGTACAGATTCACGGTGGGAAAAACGATGGGAAATGGGCTTTGTGGTCAAAAAATGGAGAAAATAAGACCTGGTCTCATAGTGCTGTTAATCTTTCTGACGATAAAGGGGTGCGTGTCTGGAACTCTCCTCAGGAATTTTTAAACATGAATGATGAAGAATATGAAGATGCTTATGTTATTCCTACAACAAGAGAACAAGATAAGCAAATCACAGAAGGGTTTCGAAAAAGCCAAGATATTAATTATAACTTTCTTAAAGCGAATTGTTCAATTGCTGTTCAATCTGGCTTAAAAGCAGGAGGTCTTAAAGATGGGAGTTTAAGTCGATTAGAGAAAAACATATTGAAGTTTGCACCAATTGGCAATGTGAATAAATTATATATCGAATTATCACCTGTACATATTTTTTCTAGAATAAGGAATCAAAACCCAAACGGAATATGGCTAAAAAGACAATAATAACATTCTTGATTGGCTTTACAGCATTGGTGTGTGTTGGTCTCGTTTTTAACAAAGCTATTTCTTCTTTCATAATAACAATATTTCACTGGCCTTATATTTGTAGCAATTCTATTGAAGAATCCAAAGATAAGGGTATGTTTGTGTTTAAATATCAACATTCCAAAAATACATTATGCTATAGAAATGAAAAAACAGCAATTAGAATTGCAGATACTGTTTTTGTGGAACGGAGGTATAAATTATCATGGAAAAACAGGAAAGGCATTGAGGCATTGGATTCTTCATATATATTAATAGTACCTTGTCAATACGAAGACTCTGTTTATCAAGACTATAATAACAAATGGACGTTGAACTTCCCCTTTTCAGCACATCCTAATAAAATCTGTACATTTTTCACCAAGGGAAGTGCAAATCAATATACCTTTCCGCCAGACACGTTAATATTATTGTTGATTGATAATACAATCGATATAGGAAGTGATATTATGGTTGGCAACCGTGCTTTGGATTCGATAATATTTATAAAAAAGATTTAGAATTCTATAACTACGTCAATAATCACCAATGAACCAACCCCGACTATATCGACCGCAACCCACCGCAAACAATATACGTATAGACACGTATGATACACGGAGATGCAAGAATCCGTATTCGGGGGTTGGACCCGTGTACGCAACCGTCACGGGTTACCGGGCTTTTGTCCCTGCGGGACATGCCGGCTGCGGGGTTGCGCCGTCCTACCGAGCTTTAACCCCTTACGGGGAAAACCAGAAAAGTTCTTTCAAGGCTTTGCCCGACAATGAATCAATTCCGACAACCCCACCGCCATTCCGCCACACCCCCAACCATTCGTGGCCACAGCCAACCACAACCGTGTGGCGGAACCTCCAACAAAACCTCCAACACTTACGTATTCACTATTCATCATTCACTATTCATCATTCATCATTCATCATTCTGCATTCTTCATTCTTCATTCTTCATTGTCTTTCACCTTCTCCGCAAAAGAACGCGACCCCGAAACTGGCTATTCTTACTTTGGCTCAAGGTATTACAACTCCGACCTGAGCATCTGGCTGAGCGTGGACCCGATGGCGCATAAATATCCTTCGCTTTCGCCTTACACGTATTGCGCGGATAACCCGGTGAGGTTGGTGGATCCGAATGGGGAGGAGGTGTGGATTCCTGGTCTGGATAATGATAACAACATCATTGTTACTCAAGAAGAGGGGGATGACCTTAATTCTTTCAAAAAATTCATGGGGCCAGCCTATGGTGAGGAGGAAATCCAAAACATGTTTGATCAATTGAAGGATGGCAGTATTAACCTGACAAAAACATATGGACGAGAATTTCAAAGCATGACTAATGCTATAAATGATGCATATAATGATCCTGATTTTGAAAAAAGTGAAAACTACAATTGCTGGGGAGCTGCTTTGGCTGTGACAAGTTGTTCAAAATTACAAGGGAACGGGCCTAATGACATAACTGGGATTAGTTTCTGGTATAATCGTCTTGAAAATTTTGATAATTCATTAAGCTCGAGTTTTTTGCAAGGAAGTCCAGAGACAGCATCTGTGGGAAAAACAGTTTTGAGGTTTGGAAAAAACGACAATGATAATCCTCATGGGGCTGTTTATTTAGGAAGAGACAGAAATGGAACAGAATATGTCTTTACTAAAAATGGATGGGTAATTCGCCCCCAAATAACCACGACAGAAAGGATGTTGCATGAAAACAACTATGGCGGAAACTGTGACAGGTCTGGAAGAGAAGGACAAGGATATTATAATCGGAAAATCAGAAATAGACGATGAACTTAATCCACATCTTATCAGCAGCTATGTGTCTGAATGTCACCCCACCAGACACAATATTTATTCTCTGTTCTAATACAGACACCATTTGTATAACGTCAAATGATTTTGTTAGTGTTGACACATTTGGCCTTTTTCAGCTGACATACCATCTGTCAAAAGAAATGAGTGATTCGTTATCTTCAGCAAATATCAATTCATGCCAATTACTCTTTAAACTAAGAAACAAAGATTGGATAATGTTACAGGAATATGAGATGCGGGCAGCAAAGGTCCCGGAAGGCTATTATGTTACCACTGATTTTGGAAAAATCGTGTATAAAGAAGATTGTATTCACATCGGATATAATTATCCTGATAATCTAAAAAAGAAAAACAAAGATCGCAAACATTATTGGACACAATCTATGTTTTGGTAAAATCACCAATGACCCGCCGCCAACCATATTGCCCTCAGACCCCGCCGCTCCCCGCAGACCCTCTCCGCGGAAATCCGTGTGATTCGCGCGATCCGCGGAGATGTTTCCCGCCAGTGTTATCCATTACCCGTTTCCCATTGTCATTTCATAAACCTCTAACCATTTTCGTCCGATGACTTCCGGCGAACAGATTTCTAATGCATTTTCTCGAATGACGGAGGGCTGATATTGGGCTGTGTTGTTTAGTATAAAATTCAGTTTTTCAATAAGTTGAAGCTTGTCTTTGGGAGGGACTATGAGGGAGTTCTCGTCGTTGGTGATTTCTAAGATGCCACCTACGGGTGTGGTTACGGCAGGTGTGCCTGTGCTGAACGATTCCAACAACACGCACGGCTGGTTCTCATAGTTGGAGAAGAGCAGGAAACATGCCGAACGGTGCAGCAAATCGGCGATTTCTGAGGAGGTTTTACGGCCCAAAAAGTGTACGATATTGGAAAGATGGTTTGCCTTTACGTATTCTTCCGCATCTGTGTTTTGAAAATCATGTACGATATTCAGCTCAAAATCAGAACGTTGTAATGATAGTTGCTGGATGGCGTGCAAAATACCCATGATGTTCTTCGCATCGTTGTCTATGGTGGAAACGTGTAGAATCGGCTTCTTATCAGATTGTAAGTTGCTGTTTTTGAGAGAAAATAGTTCAGTATCTACCACATTGCCGACCACCGTTTGCGGCTTCTTCGCAGCGGTTGGTGCCGAGATGCAGATGTTGTCGAGGAGATTCTGCGACACGGCGGTGATGTGCGTGGCTTGACGGAACGTATGTCTAAGGATTAATCGTTCGCCCAATGAGAGTTTTGGACGGTTAATGGGCAAATAACCTGTCCAATGTTCGCTGATAATCAACGGGATATGATACTTTCGGCTGATCTTTACTGCCAATGGACCTAAAGGCAATGCAACATGCAGATGCAGGATGTCGGGTTTTCCATATTGTTGTATCAGTTGCTCAAAAGCAGTCATATAAGCTTTGAATAGCGCGAATTTTCCAAAATTGTTGACAGTAACAGGGAATAATTCGGCATTATTGGGGATTTGCGGGTTGAATCCGTCGTGAACATGATGGAAAATGACGGATTTGACCTTTCCTCCCAAAGATTCAATGTGTCGGAAGATGAAGTTTCCGTTCAGCGGCTTTTCCGGAATGGGAAACCAAGAGGGTATGTGGACAATCAGCATAATCGATTTTCAAAGGGGCAAAGATAGTTTTTTTTCGCATTGGATGCATGTCCGTATTTTGTGTACCTTTGCCGCCGAAAATGTGCTTATGTTCGGAAAGATTCTCAATACATTTGGTACGAAAATGCTGGTGGCAGTCATCAATCTGGCGATCGCCATACTCATTTCGCAGGTGTTGGGCGACAGCGGAAAAGGTGTGCAATCGCTGGTGCTTACGAACATCAGCTTCATCCTCATCTTCTCTGAAATCGTGTGCGGTGCCAGCTTGGTTTATCTGACCTCCCGACATTCTTTTTCGAAACTGTGGCTGCCCTCCATTATTTGGGCATTCCTTATGGCAGCTTTCATGGGGTTGATAATCAGTTTTTTGACGCCAGGGTTGGATTTTCTATTGGCAGTACATACGGCCATACTCTCCTTTGTCTCCTCGTTCGCCAATATCCATTTCCGCGTCCTCATTGGAAGGGAAGAGGTGAAAAAAGCCAACGCTAATACATTGCTGCAGCCGTTTATGCTCTTGATGACGCTTGCAGTCTATTACCTGCTTTTGGGCAAACGTGATATTTACGGATATGTTTTGGGTCTGTATGTAGCCTATCTGAGTTCGTCCATGTTGGGTTTTTTCCAGTTGCGAGAGGAGTATAAAAAGTTGCAGTTTTATCCTCTTCGTGACTATGGAGATACGCTAAAAGCGCTGTTTAAGTATGGATTTCTGAACCAAACGGGACATTTTGTGCAGTTTTTTAATCTTCGATTGAACTATTATTTGCTGAATGCATACGTTGATACCGCACATGTGGGTGTCTATTCCAATTCAGTGTCGTTGGCCGAGTCAATTTGGATTATTTCCAACAGTATTGCGTTGGTCCAGTACGGTCGCATTTCGAACAGCACCGATACGGAATACAACCAAAAGCTGACCCTGAATCTCTGCAAACTCTGTTTTGTGGTCTCATTGGTCGCGGTGGCCGTGCTCTCATTGCTGCCCTCATCGCTCTATCAGTTCATTTTCGGTCCCGATTTTGGCGATATGTCGCACATTATCCGCCTTTTGGCGCCAGGAGTGCTTTGCTATAGCATCTTCTTGATTCTCGGACACTACTATTCTGGATCTGGTCGCTATTTCATGAACACATTGGCGGCTTTGTGCGGATTGATGGTCACACTGCTGGGTGGTTTCGTGCTGGTGCCCCGCATGGCTACCACGGGTGCCGCTATAACTGCTTCTTTGGCCTATTCGCTCAATGCTGTTTTCCTACTGTTTTGCTTCCTGCGGGAATCGCGTTTTCGTCCGAAAGACTTTATGCTAACTCCTTCGGAATTAAAGGAGTATATCGTTGAAATCAAGAATCATTACCTGAAATAAATCACACTATGAATAATTTACAGAAAGGTTTTCGCGCGCTGAAACTCATTTTCAAGCACCCATATTTGCTCAATTTGGTGTTAGAAAGCGAGGATGTTTATAAAGAAGAGGTTTCTGAGATGTATGGATTGCCTAACGGCCTGCCTTTGTTGCACTTAGAGGAATTGTTTCCCGATTTCCAGGAAACGGTTTCACCGTATGCTTACCTCTCGGGGGCTACTATGCCCATTGACATAGCGTTGCTGAAATCCCTTGCTCGCCGGCAGAATGCGCAAAGTTACTTCGAGATTGGGACATGGCGTGGCGAAAGCGTGGCTAATGTGGCATCCGTTGTGCCTAACTGTGTGACACTCAATCTTTCACGCGAGGATATCGTTGCATTGACCAACAATCCGCAATATGCCGATGCCCATGCAATGTTCTCCAAAAAGTTGCACAATGTGACTCATTTGCAGGGCAATTCACTGACTTTTGACTTTACTTCACATCTACATCAGTATGATTTGGTCTTCATTGACGGCGATCACCATTCGGAAGCGGTGAAAAAGGACACGCAGACCGCTTTTGAACTTTTGCGTGACGAAAAATCGATGATTGTGTGGCACGATTACGGTTACGATCCCGAGACGATTCGCTGGAGTGTCCTGAAGGCGATTTGGGAGGGCACGCCGGTAGAAAAACGCCCTTACCTCTACCAAGTCGCCAACACAATGTGCGCCGTTTATATCCCTGAGACCTTTCCAACAGAAAAACTCGTTCCCCACACTAAACCAAAACATTACTTCGAAGTCTCCCTCAAAACATCCACTCTTGACTTTTAACCCTTAAACCAATATATTTTGTATTTTTGCCTTTTCATTCAAAGCTGATCGATATGAATAAACAGATACCTGCTTCCGAGCTTCCTTTGCAAAGCGATGGCGCAATTTACCACCTGAACCTGCATCCTGACGAGCTGGCCGACAATGTCCTGCTGGTGGGAGATCCCGCTCGTGTGGAGTTGATCTCCTCAATGTTCGATACAGTGGAGCTCCGCAAGAAGAACCGTGAGCTAATCACGCATACAGGTACTTACAAAGGCAAACGTATCTCTGTGATTTCCACGGGCATGGGAACCGACAACATCGATATTGTGTTAACGGAACTGGATGCTGTCGCCAACATTGATCTAACCACGCGCACTGTCAAGGAGGAACATCGCTCCCTCAACCTCGTGCGCATCGGTACATCTGGCGCATTGAATCCCGATATCGAATGCGGAAGTTTCATTGCTTCATCCTTCGGGTTGGGGATTGACGGCATGTTGCGCTTTTACGATACTCAAGAACTGATTCGCGAGGATATCGTGGAGGCGTTCGTCCGCCAAATCCGTTGGAATAACCATTTACCATATCCCTATTGTACCCCCTGTTCTCCCGTTTTGTTGGAACGTATCGCCCACGACATGCAGCATGGTATCACTGTGAGTGCTCCTGGCTTTTTCGGTCCACAAGGTAGGGAAGTGCGTGCCAAACTCATGTACCCCGAACTTAATGGTTTGATTGAAAAATTTGATTATCAAGGAAATGCGATTACAAATATGGAGATGGAGTGCTCTGCTATCTATGGTCTCGGTAATCTGCTTGGCCATTATCCGCTGACTGTCTGTCTGATTATTGCGAACCGGATAACGGGAAAGTTTTTGGATAGTTACCATGACAGGATGAAGATGTTGTGCAGGACGGTATTGGAAAGAATTTGAACTAATGGATAAGGAAGGGCATGTATATCCCCGTGTTAATTATCCATTGTCAATGAATAATAATTATAGCTTATGAAGAAACTGTTTTTGTGTGCAATATTTGCCTTGATAGGGGTGACTGTCGCTCGGGCAGAATATACCATTTTGTATTTAATCCCATTTGAATCAGATAGTTATGTGTCTCCTTCTGTAAAGGATTGTGAAGAGGTGGAGGCAGTGCGCTCCTATCAACTGATGGGTTTTTGGAATGGCGCTCAAATGGCTTTGGATGAATACAATGCAAAAGGTGTGCCGTTGAATATCATCGTACGTGATATTTCCAACAATGAGTCCAAATTGCGACATTTGATGGAAAACGAGGATCTGATGCGCGAGGTGGACCTTATTATCGGCCCTTTTTTCGGTAAATTGTTTTCCATAGCAGCGTATTACGCGAAACAGTACCAGATACCTATTGTGAATCCCTTCTCCAGCCGTCATGATTTCTTAGAGGATAATGAATATGTCTTTAAGTTGGTTCCTTCTTTGGAGGCACGTCCTGCCATGATTGCGTTTTTAGCGCAGCAGTCAGAAGCTTTTCCTATCATCATCTATTGCGATTCCACCGCTTCCCATAAAGAGATGTCCGCTTATATCAAGTATTTCAAAGACAATCACGTTTCTTATATGATTACGCCGAATGCCTCCACGGTGGTTTCCAATTTGCAGAAATCAAAACCGCAGTTTGTGGTCACTTTTTACGATAATCCGGCTCAGAACCTTATCATTTCCAGAAACTTGCTTTTTAGCGATAAAATTGATAATCTGACATTTGTGGTGCCAGAAACATGGTTGGAATCCAAGACTTACGACATTGAGTATTATTCCAAGTTGAATTTGCACTTTTTTTCAGATTATTTCATTGACTTTGATGGCGAGATGACGAAAACATTCGTTTATGACTACATACAACGATTCGGAACGCCGCCAACATTGCAGAATTTCGCCTTTCAGGGATATGACATCACGCGTTTCTTTGTGGAATATTTGCGTGAGGACAAAGACATCGATCGCGTGAAGACCACCCCGATTGCCTATCCGCTTTCGTTCGACAAGTCATCCCATGGCGGTTTCGAGAACGTGAATGTGCAGTTCTTGGAAGTCAGAGATAATGAGATAATTCCAAGCCAATATTAAGCACGCTCATGCAGACTTTTTTCGTGGATGTGATTTTACCGTTGCCTTTGGAGGCACGATTCACCTATCGCGTGCCGCAGGTGTTGAACGGACAGATTGCATTCGGCATGAGAGTCATCGTCCCATTTGGAAACAACAAGCTCTATGCCGCAGTGGTGGAACGTGTGCACGAAAATGCTCCTAAGCAGTTTATGGTTAAATACGTTTTGGACGTAATAGACGACAGACCTGTTGTTTCTGAAGCGCAATATCGGCTATGGCAGTGGATGGCTGACTACTATATGTGTACCATTGGCGAGGTAATGGCCGCTGCACTTCCCTCCGCTCTGCGACTCGCTAGTGAAACCAAAGTGAAAATTCATCCCGATTTCGACGGTGACGTTACGGTACTCACTCCTTACGAGATGAATGTCGTGGAGCTGCTATTGCATCGCGAGACCATGACGGTGGCGGAAGTAGGTAAAACATTACAGGTGGCCAAGGTGATGCCTATCATCAAATCATTGGTCGATAAACGAGCGGTGATCACTGATGAGGAGATACGTAATCCGTATAAACCTAAGAAAGAGACGATTATAAGTCTTGTATCGCCTTATAATCAGGAACCGGCTTTTATGGAGTTGCTCGACAAACTCAATACGAAAGCCAACACCTCTTCGCAGGCTGACACGCTGCTTGGGTTCATGATGCTTACCCGTGAGGGTAACCATTACCATTTTGATGCGGCGCTACCCAAAGCAGAGCTGCTTAAGCAAGAGCACATCAGCCAAAGCAGTTTGCAAACGCTTCTGAAAAAAGGGGTTCTGAAGTCAGAGGAGCGGATTGTCTCCCGTTTGGTGGAATTTTCGAAGGACGAAGCTGCGGAAGTGCAGCTTTCAGCTCCTCAGGAGACCGCCTATCGCCAAGTCAAGCAGAATTTTGAACAGTTTTCTGTTACGTTGTTGCACGGCGTGACGGGAAGCGGCAAGACGGAAATCTATATCAAGTTGATTGATGAGGTGTTGAAACAGGGTAAACAGGTGTTGTATTTGTTGCCGGAGATTGCGCTTACTTCGCAGATTGTCAATCGTTTGCGAAAATATTTCGGAGATAGGGTAGGGGTTTATCATTCCCGTTTCAACGAATATGAGCGGGTGGAGATTTGGAACCGAGTGTTGAGTGGCGCTTCGGATGACGACACTTCCAAGTATCAGCTGATTCTCGGTGCTCGGTCAGCGTTGTTGCTGCCTTACAAGCAGTTAGGATTAGTGATTGTGGATGAGGAACACGATGCTTCTTACAAACAGATGGATCCCGCGCCGCGCTACCACGCCCGCGATGCCGCCGTGATGCTTGCCCAGATTCACGGGGCGAAAACGTTGCTGGGAACGGCTACCCCCTCATTGGAAAGCTACTATAACGTGCAGCGGAAAAAGTTCGGATTGGTGGAGTTGATGCAACGCTACGCTGAGAGTAAATTGCCTGATATTTACACGGTTAACATGAGCTTGGCGACAAAACGTCATGAGGTGGAAGGGCTGTTTTCTCACTTTTTGATTGAACAGATGACGTTGGCGTTGGAGCGTAAAGAGCAGATTATCTTGTTCCAGAATCGGCGCGGCTATGCTGTGCGCATGATTTGCCACACTTGCGAGTCGATGCCCAAATGCCAGTATTGTGATGTGACGTTGACATACCATAAGAAAACCAACCTGTTGAAGTGCCATTATTGCGGTTATGCCATAGAAGTTCCGCATGAATGCCCCACATGCCATAGCACTGATATCGAGATGAAAGGATTTGGTACAGAGCAAGTTGAGGATACATTGGCGGCCGTTTTTCCAGATGCGCGTATCGCTCGTATGGATATGGATACTACACGTTCCAAGAATGCGTACCAGCAGATTATCACAGATTTCGAGCAGCATAAAACAGATATTTTGGTGGGTACGCAGATGGTGACCAAGGGTTTGGATTTCGACCGCGTGAGTGTAGTGGGCATCCTCAACGCCGACGCACTGATTTCCTTCCCAGATTTCCGTGCCTTCGAGCGGGCGTTTCAGTTGCTTTCTCAGGTGAGCGGGCGCGCGGGCCGCAAGGAGGTGCCTGGCAAGGTGGTCATCCAGACCTTCCAGCCCAATCATCCGGCATTGCGCTATGTGGAGTCCAACGACTTCATGGCGATGTACACCAGTCAGATTGACGAGCGGCAGAAATTCCGTCTGCCGCCTATCACGCGCATGGTGAAGATTACGTTAAAACACACTGACGAACAAGTGGTTATGGATGCCGCGATGCAGATGCAAGGGATGCTCCGCGAAGTTTTTGCGGGCAACGTGATGGGGCCTGCCGCCCCGTTAGTCTCCCGTATCCAGAATTACTACTTACAGGATTTCTGGATCAAGATGTCCCGCGATGCTTCCTTGACCGCTAAAAAGCAGCAATTACGAGAAGTCGTTCGTCAATTCAAGAAAATTCCGCCATACAAACAGGTGCGTTGCGTAGTGAATGTCGATGCGTGAGGTTACATTTGGATAGCATCTGCTACGTGCATCCCGACCACCTAAGCGAGAATAAGCAGAAGATTGTTTGTGCTTTGTTGAGCGTGCACGGAATTCCACGCGATGAAACTGGCGTTGCGGAACAAAGTCGCTACTGGTTAGACGCAAAATTTCACGTCTCTACAACCGGAGTCGAAATCACCTGTTGAAAAAAAAGTGCGCCGTTTCCGACGCACTTTTCTGATTTTAGTATTTGTAGAATCCTTCGCCAGTCTTGCGGCCGAGAAGTCCGGCACGGACCATCTTGCGCAACAGCGGGTGAGGACGATACTTCGGATCGCCGAACTCTTTGTAAAGCACCTCCATGATGGCTAGGTTCACGTCGTTGCCGATGAGGTCGGCCAAAGCGAGCGGTCCCATGGGGTGGTTGGCACCCAACATCATGCACTTGTCGATGTCTTCGGCACTTGCAATACCGTCAGCCAAAATGCCCACAGCCTCGTTGATCATCGGGATGAGGATGCGGTTCACCACGAAACCGGGAGCCTCGTTTACGGGAACGGGAGTTTTGCCAATCTCCGTGGTCAGATCCACGATGCACTTAGCGGTCTCGTCGGAGGTAAGCTGACCTTTGATAACTTCCACCAAAGCCATTCTGTCGGCGGGGTTAAAGAAGTGGCAACCAATGAATTGCGTGGGGCGACTTGTGCAAGCAGCAATCTCCGTGATGGATAAAGAAGAAGAGTTGGTGGCGAAAATCGTCTCCGGTTTGCAGATCTTGTCTAACTCCATGAAGACATCCTTCTTGAGCTGCATTTCCTCTACAGCGGCTTCAATTACGAGGTCTGCATCTGCAAATGTGGCATAGTCCGTGGTGGTGGTAATGTTCTTCAACAAAGCATCGACTGCTTCTTGAGTCATCTTACCTTTTTCCACCAGTTTTCCATAACCTTTTGAAATAGAGCCCATTGCCTTGTCGAGGCTGGCTTGGGTTCTGCTCTTCATGACCACGGGCATCTTGGCGGCGAAAGCCTTCACAATACCTTTGGCCATGGTACCTGTACCGATAACACAAATTTTCATATCAATGTATTTTTAGGATTAAAAATGATTATTCGTTGGTGAAATGGGCATCCTGCTTGGTGAGGAAAGCGGTCATGCCCTCCTTTTGGTCCTTAGTGGCGAAGCATTTTCCAAACATGCGACTCTCGAATGCAATAGCTTCGTCAGCGGGAAGGTCGTACTCTTCGTTGATGCACTCTTTGGCGTATCTCACAGCGATGGGCGCATTCTTGATGATGCGATGCGCAAGCCTGACAGCTTCTTTCATAAGGTCTTGAGGCTCGTAAACGGCGTTCACTAATCCGATACGCAGTGCTTCGTCAGCTTTTATGGCGCGAGCGGAAAATATCAGTTCCTTGGCCATACCCATGCCGACGATCTTGGTGAGGCGGTAGGTGCCGGAGAAGCCAGGGATGATACCCAGACCGACTTCGGGCTGTCCGAACTTCGCGGTATTGGCAGCCAATCGGATGTCACAGGCCAGTGCTAACTCACAGCCACCGCCGAGGGCGAAACCGTTCACCGCTGCGATGACGGGAATCGGCAGCGTCTCGATCTTACGGAACACTTTCGCACCGCATGCACCGAAACGTTCGCCTTCCTCCGCGTTGAGTGATTGCATCTCGGAAATATCCGCGCCTGCCACAAACGACTTCTCGCCGTCACCTGTGATAATGAGGACGCGTATGTTGCTGTCAAGATTGGAAAGGAAATCGTCCATCTCTTTCAAGAGATTGGAATTTAATGCGTTAAGTGATTTCGGCGCCGAAATGGTCAAAGTACATAGCGACTCCGCTTGGTCTATTTTCAGGAATTCGTATTCTTTCATATCGGTTGATTTTTAGTGGGGCAAAGATACAAAAAAAAGTGCCGTGTGGCACTTTTCTTTTAGCGTTTTTTCTTACTCCCACTAATATTGGCCGGGACCTCTTTTTTGTCCCCTTTTTTCTTGGCCGTCAGAGATTTCTTGTACTTATACTCCAAATCGTACAGTTTTTGGATCTGACGCGGTGTAAGAATGGTTTTGTATTTTTTGTAGTAACCGATTTCCAAATCCGAGATTTTTTTCCGCATTTCGAATTTTTGGTCTTGCATATAGATGAGTTGTTTGTCGCTCAGCTTCTCAATGATCACTTTGTTAGTGCCCGGAGCACCCAATTTGATGCCTTGCTTTTCCAGATTTCTGCGATACGCATCCATTATGGCCGACTCTTCTTTCAGATATTGCGAGTAGGTTTTCCAAAAAGCGTCACCCTCTTTTTCACCCAATGTCAGGTGCTCTCTCATGTAAGCGAAACGTTCCTGCATGATGTTAAAGGAGCTCTTTTCTTGGGCAAAGAGGGCCGTGGTCGCACCCACTGCCATAATAATCAGGGTTATCCACAATTTTTTCATGATATGAATTAATTTATAGGTTAATATTCCAAATATTGATAATAATCCATCATAGCTAACTCTTCACTGTAGTATTCGGTGGCCACGGATTCCAGAACCTTGTCTTCTGTATTACCGGTGGCGACCTGTTGTGTTTGTGTAATGGTAGAGTTCTTTTCGGGAATGTAGTAGGTGAAGAACATACCCACAGCGACAATCAGCACAGCCACCGCTGCTACGGCAGAAGAGATATATCTTCTGCGTTTAATTTGCTCGTTCTTGATATTTTGCATAACCCTTCCAGGTAATTCCTCGAAATAATTATCCGGAATCTGGTAATGTTCTTTTTTCTCTATATTTTCTAAATCAAACATGACTAATAAAAATTACATCTTTTATGACTTGTGGTCTTTTAAAAGGTTAAACGCTCTGAAATATTTTTTTTGATTTTTTCTGCGGCGAAGTGGTAGGAGGCTTTGAGTGCACTCTCGGAGGTGTCGAAAATCTTCGACATCTCCGCATACGGAGTCTCGTCGTAGTAACGCATGGTGAACACGGCGCGTTGCTTCGGTGGGAGCTTGACGATTTCTTCCTGCAGGAATTGCTCTATCTGACTGGCTGTGACGGTGTTGACCTCGGCTTGGCTGACCAACAGGAAATCGGTGTAGTTATCGTCGTCCAAGTTTAGCAAACGTTTCTTCTTCTCAATGTAAGTAAGCGCTTCGTTTACGCAAATTCTTGTAATCCAAGTTTTTAAGCTGGATTCGCTTCTGAATTTGTCAAGGTTCTTCCAGATTTTGATACATACGTTCTGCACCACATCATCCGCGTCCTCGTGAATCGTAGTGATGCGACGAGCACTGTAATAGATGTGTTTCTGATACTTTTTCAGCAGTAGTTCGAAAGCCTTCTCTTTGGTCTTCTCATTGCTGAAAAGCGACAGGATAAATTCGTCTGTTATTTCAGGCATTATGTTTATTATTAGTTATTTACGATTGATGGCTTTTTGGCAGGCCTCTACGATGTGCTCTTTGTCCAAGCCGAAAAACTTCATCAGTTCATCAGGTGTGCCGCTTTGACCGAATCGATCGTCAACACCGATGGTTTCGACAGGGACAGGGAAATTGCGGCTCAGACATTGGCAGACAGCATCGCCCAATCCACCGTTGAGAAAATGCTCTTCAGCCGTCACAACACAGCGCGTCTTGCGTGCACTGTTTAACACAGCGTCAATGTCTAACGGCTTGATAGTAGCAAAGTTGACTACTTCGGCGTTGATGCCTTGCGCTTGCAACATCTCGGCGGCCTCCAATGCGGGGAACACCAAATGGCCAGTAGCGAAGATGGAGACGTCAGCGCCTTCGCGCATCACGTCCGCTTTGCCGATGACGAACGGTTTGTTCTCCTCCGTGAAGTTCGGGACTGCCGGACGACCGAAACGAAGATATACAGGACCGTTGTATTCTGCTGCCGCGATAGTCGCCATTTTGGTCTGGTTGTAGTCGCAAGGGTTGATAACCACCATGTTAGGGAGCATGCGCATCAGCCCGAGGTCTTCCATCATCTGGTGTGTGGCACCGTCTTCACCCACGGTGATGCCGGCGTGTGAGGCTCCAATCTTGACGTTCAGATTGGAGTAAGCCACTGTCATGCGGATTTGGTCGTAAACACGTCCCGAAATGAATCCAGCGAATGCGCTGGCAAAAGGTACCTTGCCGCTCAACGCTAAACCTGCAGCGATGCCGATCATGTTGGCCTCTGCAATACCGCATTGGATGAAACGGTCGGGATACGCGGCCTTGAAGTCGCCCATTTTCACACTGCCCGTGACATCAGCCGTCAATGCGAAGATGTTGTCATTATGTTGCGCCGCTTCCATAAGCCCGGCGCCAAACCCTGAACGGGTGTCTTTCATCGTGTAATTCTCCATGTTTCCTATTGTCAAAAAAATTTCGGCAAAAATACGAAATTTGCCAAAAGAGAGTTATCTTTGCCACCAAATAATTCGGATATTTTTTGATGAGAAAATTGCTACTTCTGTTCGTGACCATTCTCCTTATGCTCTGTGCCGCTGAATCTCGCGCACAGAACACGGGCACTTGGCGCGTGAAACATTTAGTGGCCGATTCCCTCACCATCCACTTGGATACATTGTCGATTGTGCCGCAATCGTTTCAAATACAGGAAGTTAAAAGAAATCAATATCGTCTGGATCCTCTCTCAGCAACGCTTACACTCCTCGATTCAACCCTCCTCGGACAACGCATTTTTCTTCAATATCAGGTATTTGCTTTCGATTTGACGCAACCCGTGGCGCACAAAACCCCACTGAGTATTGAACCCCGGCGCACACAACATCAAATTGCCGAATATCCGATTACTTCTGTTTATGAAGTCTTGAATGATCACGAATTATATACCAACGGGGCAATCTCGCGTGGTGTGTCGGTAGGAAATAACCAGGATTTGGTTCTTAATTCGTCGCTCAACTTGCAGGTTTCCGGAAAATTATCGGATGATGTCGAGATTATGGCATCTGTGTCGGATAAAAACATCCCCATCCAGCCCGAAGGCAACACCCAAGTTTTACAAGATATAAGTAGTATCTTTATCACATTGAAAATTAAAGAGATGTCTGTGATTAATGCAGGAGATGTGACTTGGGTTGCCACGAATGATAATTTTTTGCGTGTTTCCCGAAACATGTTGGGTCTCAATGCCAAAGTGTTGTCGGAACCTACGTCCAAAGCGAAAATGATTAATGAGGCTGGAGGTGGCGTGGCGAAGGGTAAGTTCTCCCGTCAACAAATCACCGTCCAAAACGGGGTGCAAGGCCCTTACAAGTTGTATGGAGCTGACGGCGAGGTTTCTATCTCCATCGTGGCAGGTTCAGAACGCGTATATATTGATGGTCAGTTACTTACGCGTGGCGCGGAGAATGACTACACGATGGATTACAATACTGCGGAATTGACATTCACGCCCAAACTTCTTATCACTTCCGAAAAACGCGTGATTGTTGAGTTTGAGTACTCCAATCGTCACTATTCAAGATATAACTTGTTTACACACAACGAGATAGAAATTTCAGGAGCACGGCCTCTCAAATTTTACCTGAATGTTTTTCATGAACAGGATATGAAAAACAGATCCATCCAGCCGGAACTCACTCCTGCGAATATGCGCTTCCTTGCAGCGTTGGGTGATGCTGGGGGGACTGCCTATTTCCCGTATTTCGATACGGCTGCCTATTCTCCTGATCGCATTCAATATGAGAAAATGGATACATTGAACAATAATAATATATATACAATATATAAGTATTCAACTAATAAAGATGCCGTATTGTATAATCCAGATTTCTCTTATATGGGCTCTAATAAAGGCAATTACAAGTTGGTGAGTAGCACTTCTAATGGTCGTGTTTTCGAGTGGGTGTCACCCGTAAATGATGTTCCACAAGGCGATTACGAACCTGTACTTACATTGACGGCACCTACTTCTCAACAGATGGCTACGTTTGGATTCGAGTATGCCGTGCGTGAAAACACCTCCATTCAAACCGAGGTGGCCCTTTCGCATTATGACAAGAACACCTTTTCCAAGAAAGACCGAAATGACGATATTGGATTCGCTTATTTGCTGAATATCAGTGATGTAGAACGTTTTGCATCTCGCAATGATACTGTGCCTTGGCTTTTGCGAAGTCGAGTGCAACTGCAGTTTCTGCACAAATACTTTACACCGTTCGAGTCTTTCCGCGAGGTGGAGTTCGCCCGACAGTACAATCTCGCTACTGATTATGCTGAAAACCGTTCGGAGTGGATGACCCAGGCTGAGATTGCCCTTTCAAAGCAAAAAAAGCACCTTTTGCAGTATGATTTCAATTATTTCAATCGCGTTGGCGAAGTATATGCGTTTCGCAATGAGCTTTTCACGGATGACTATTGGCAGACTTGGCATTTGCAATCACGCACCAGCTATCTGAATACCAACGATTCGATTCAACGTAGCCGTTATCTCGTCTCCCGATTGCAGTTTTCCAAAAAGATGCAGTATCTTTCAGTCGGGGTTGATAACTTGTTGGAGTACAATATGTTTAGAAATACCATAACGGATTCTATTCGCCTGAACAGCTATTCATTCAACGAGATGAACGCTACCATTCAGAGTCCCGAAAAAGCGGATCACCAGTTTCTTGCGGGTTATAAGAATCGCGTAGAATGGACACCAGACGGGGAGGTTTTGCGTCAGCATCTGATGATTCACGAGGTGCGTGCGCAGTATCGATTTGCACAAATCCGAAACCAGAGCTTCTCTTTGAACGCCACCTATCGTCATCAATCGCTGTTCGACTCGTTGAGTCATCCCAAGTCGGAGCATTATTTTGTAGGCAATCTCCAATACACGGGACGTTTTCTTCGCAATACATTGATAATTAATACATACTATGAAACAGGCAGCGGGATGGAACTGCGCAAAACCTATACCTTCATCAAGGTGGCAAAAGGGCAGGGAACGCATGTTTGGAACGACTATAATGGCAACGGGATTGAAGAACTGGATGAGTTCGAGGTAGCTATGTTTCCGGACCAGGCAGACTACGTGAAAGTATGGATTGCAGGAACTGACTATGTCAACGTGTGGCAAAATCAGTGGACACAGAGTTTGCAGTTGCGGCCCGCGGCGGCTTGGGGTAATAAACAGGGATTTCGCAAGTTCCTCTCTCGCTTCTCAGACATTCTGACTATCAATGCTTTGCTAAAGCATAAAACCCGAATGTTCAATCCTTTCCCGAAAATGGGTGAAGATTCGAATTTGGTGGCCAACCGTATGAATCTCAACAATACGTTCTCCTTCAACAATAGCAGTTCCGTCTTCGCTTTCGACATCATCACCCAGACCAACGTCAACACGCAGTTTCTATATTATGGACTTGAGACCAACCGTGTGAACTCTCAAGAGCTGATTCTCAAGAGTTTACCTGTCGAACAATTCTATATCCAGACCTCACTGTTGCGTAAAGTCACGCGAAACAGTTCCACGTACTTCGAATCCCGTCAGTATTGGGTGGAAGCTTATTCTGTGGAACAGGAGTTCCGTTTGCAGCTCATGAACAAATTTACCGCGTCGTTAAAGGGGCTGTTTGCTTACAAAGAGAATAGAGAAGGAGAGGAGAAACTGCATCGATACCATGCGGATCTGTCGCTTTTATATCGCCTGTTAAATAAAGGAACAATCTCATTATCAACAGAGTATGTCTATATGAAGGGCAATGTCGGTCAGAATTCCACCGTCTCTTACTTCATGTTGGATGGGCTCAACATGGGGAGTAACCTTCTTTGGACTCTTTCGGGTCAAATCTCTGTTACTCAGTTTCTTCAGGTCGCTGTTCAGTACCAAGGTCGTGCCATGCAAGGACATGCCGTCATCCATACCGGAAACCTCACTTTGAATGCTTTGTTTTAGTTAAGATATTTGTTGTCAATAAATTATACACAAATATTAATCTAAAATATTGATTTATAGACTTTTGTTTATATCGGGAGTTATAATTTTACTAAAATTGTAAAATTAGGTGAGACAATTCAAAAAAATATGCTATTTTTGGCGATTCAAAAAATTAGGCTAAAAATGTATTGTGTAACTTTTTGATGAGAAGAATCGTATATGAAAGGAAAAACTATTTTTGAGACGGTAAAAAGGTTGCTTAGTACATTGATGGTCAGTGTGTTAATGTATAAAACAATTCTTATAAAGATATGAGGAAACATGTACAAAAAGTTGGTCTGTTAGTGCTCTTGGCAATGTCTGCGATGATGTCAGGTTTTGCTCAAGATGATGCACAATTTACCTTTTTTCCGTGGGTAACGTCCTATTACAACGCCGGCGGAATAGGGGAGCAGAGTAATACGTTGTGCTTCACTGCCGATTACAACAACAAGTATTTGGGCTGGGGAGATCTTTCCACAACGGCAATCAATAACGACTCTGCGGCCCGCACAGCACCGCAGGACTTTCTTTTTAGTATAGAATCATATCTTCGTAAGCTTCATGGTTCAATCGGTGTGACATTGGTGCACGACCAGATCGGTTATTATAAGAATACAGCGGTGAAGATCGGTTATGCGTATAAATTGCGCGTTGGCGGCGGTAATCTCGGCATCGGTGCGCAAGTTTCGTTGTATAACCAAACGATTGACAATAGCGGTTTCCGTCCCATTATTGACGGCGACCCTGTTTTAGAAGGTTTATCAGAATCTACACTCGATATGGACTTCAACTTTGGTGTGATGTACAAATCAGACCAATGGTATGCAGGTTTGGGGTGGACGCAGATCTTAGCGGCGTTCGACACTACTCAGTCCATAATCAGATTGTCGGGAGACAGGGGCACACACCGTTCGTCGCAGCTTTATTTGCACGGCGGTTACACTTGGATACTGCCATTCAACCCCAATTGGGAGTTGATACCACAGGCTATGGTGAAAACCGATTTCAAGAAAGTCCAATGGGAGATCCTCGCACTTGCTCGTTATAATGGTGTTTTCTGGGGCGGTGTTGGCTACCGTTTCCAGGATGTGGCATCACTCGCCTTCGGCGCTCGCCCGTTCTACAACTCTTCCAATATCTATTTGAAGGGACTGGACGTGGGCGTTTCATACGGCATTCCCACCAACTCCCTCGCTTATAAAAAGCACCGCAGCTTCGGTGATGTGGAGGTCGTGGTGCGCTATTGCTTCGATATTTACAAGCCTGAAGTCTTCTCTGGATACGGCAATTCACGTTATATTTACAAGAACAGATACTAAAATTAACAAGATAGCGTTAATATCCATATTTAGAAATTATAAAATTGAACAATATGAAACGGGTAATCATTTTTCTATTAGCGGCATTTGTGTTAGTGGTGTCGTGTAAGAATGGCGGCGACGGTCAGCTCGTCGGCGTTAAGGACCGTCCGGAATTTTCCGATTTGGAGCCCTTCGGAATGGTCTATATCCCCACCGGTCACTATGTGATGGGTGGCGGTGATCAGGACGTTCCGTTCGCTTTGACCCAACAGTCCAAAAATGTTACGGTTGCGGCTGTTTGGATGGACGAGACGGAAATCACCAACAACGAATACCGTCAGTTCGTGTATTGGGTGCGCGACTCTATCGCACATACTCTCCTTGGTGACGCAGAAATCACGGAAGAGGAGAAGTATGGTCACTACAAGAAATACACAAAGGGTGAAAATGAAGGTGAAATTATTGAACCTAAGCTGATTAACTGGAAAGAGAAGATTCCTTGGGATTCTGATAACGAGGAGGTTCAATCCGCTCTTTCTCCGCTGTTCAGCAAGCTAAACACCCGCTACTACCATTATAGCTCGAACCGCATGAATATTTCGATGCTTAATTATGAGTATTGGTGGTATGATTACCGCAACTACAGGAATCCCAAGAATCCTGACGAATTCGGAGCGTCATTCAAGGAATTCGACAAAGAGGGCAACGACCTTGGCGGTATCTATGCCAATCGTCCCAGCAGTATGGGCAATGGCTATCAACGCTTCATCAAGCATGAAGTCGTGAATATATATCCCGATACTTTGTGCTGGGCTCATGACTTCGTCTATTCCTACAACGAGCCGATGGTTATGAACTACTTCAACAACCCGCAATACGACAATTATCCTGTCGTTGGTGTGAGCTGGCGCCAGGCAAAAGCTTTCTCCTTCTGGAGAACCCAACTCCGTATGTCATGGCTGGCAGGTAAGTCATACGCATGGGAACATGAGTTCCGTTTGCCCACAGAGGCAGAATGGGAATGGGGTGCTCGCGGTGGTAATGCACTCGTCCCCTACCCGTGGGGCGGTCCTTACACCACCAACCGTAACGGCTGTTTCTTGAGCAACTTCAAACCCCAACGCGGTAACTATATTGCAGATGACAATTTCTATCCAGGCATCGTGGCTCACTATCATCCCAACGATTGGGGATTGTTCGACATGAGTGGCAATGTCGCTGAATGGTGCGAAGATGCGTACGATGAGGCTGCTACCAACTACACCCACGACATGAATCCGGTTTACGTCTATTATGCTACAAAGGATGACTCCCCGGAGAAGAAGAGAAAAGTGATTCGTGGTGGCTCTTGGAAAGACGTCAGCTACTACACGACGGTTTATGCGAGAACCTACGAATATCAGGATACATGTAAATCCTACGTCGGTTTCCGTAATGTGCAACCTTATATGGGCCGTCAGAGAGGCGACAACAACAGCAAGAACGCCTCCCACGTTTACTAAACAATCATTCGGAATAAAAAAACAATAAACATAAATCATTAACTTAAAAAATTCAAACAAAATGAGTAAAATTGATCAATTAGTCAGATCGAAGGGTTACAAGAACTTTATGGCAAAGTTGTACGGTTGGGGTGCCGCCGTCGTCATCATGGGTGCTTTGTTCAAAATCTTGCACTTACCCGGCGCTAACGCCATGCTGATCGCAGGTATGACCGTTGAGTCTATCATCTTCTTCTTCTCCGCTTTCGAGCCTCTGCATGTGGAATACAATTGGGCTCTGGTTTATCCAGAATTGGCTACGGGTTTGGATATTGAACTCGAAGAGGGCGACAAGAAATCCCGCCGCGAGAAGAAACAATTGGCAAAGGGCGACGCACTCACTACCACGCAAGCCTTAGACAAAATGCTGGAAGAGGCAAAAATCGGTCCCGAACTGATGGAAAGCCTTGCATCTGGTATGCGTAACTTGAGCGACAATGCTCACAAATTGGCTGGTGTTTCCGACGCAGTTGTCTCTACTGACAACTATACCAGCAACTTGCAGAAAGCTTCCGAGTCTGTGCGTAATTTGACTTTGAAATATGATAAGGTTGCCGCTAACCTTGATACTGACGGTGGCGCTACCGCAGCTTATATCGAAAGCGTGAAGAGAGCTACGACCGCTGTCTCTCAATTGGCTGTCGCTTACGATCAAACAGCCAAGTCTATGGCTCAAACCAATAGCTTCAAGGCTGAAATGGATAAATTAACCGCCAATATCTCCAAGTTGAGCAATGTTTATGGTAACATGCTCGCTGCAATGAAATAATTCTCCTTTAGTTCAAAACCATTACTAACTAAAAAAATTATTTGAGATATGGGTGCAACAAATTGTCCGGAAACCCCGAGACAGAAAATGATTCAGATGATGTACTTGGTGTACACCGCTATGTTGGCATTGAACGTTTCTGCGGAAATTTTGAACGCCTTCGTAGTCGTGGACGACACCTTGGTGACATCTACCAACATCGCAGCCAACCAGAACTCCAACGACTATCAGTGGTTCCTGGGTCAGAAGACGATTTTGGGTGCGAAAGTTGACGAAGCTTACAATAAGGCTCAGATTCTGAAGAAAGAATCCGATGCTATGGTGAAATTCATTGAAAAAATGCGCAATGAACTTATTTTCGCGGTTGACGGTGACTCCCTTACGGATGGCAAAAAAGGACCTAAGGAGCTGAAAACTGTCGCCACTATCGTCAAAAAAGATAATTTCGATGTCCCTACCGATTTCATGATTCGTCAGGGTAATGCAAAAAAACTGAAGGATGAGATCAAGAAATACAAGGCCAATATCCTTAAGCTCGCCAAAAAGGAAGACCAAAAACGCCTTGAAGAAGGTATGGGACTGAATGTGGATGCTACTTATACCAAGGACATGAACACCGTCTCTTGGGAGCTTCATAACTTCGACCATATCATCGCTGCCGCTTCTGCAACACTGTTGAACAAGATGATAGGTGAAGTGAAAAACGCTGAATCCATGATGCTGAACTACTTGAAGGCATCTATCAGCGCTGACGACTTCAAGTTCGACCAAGTAAGTGGTCGCTCCATCCCGAAATCACAGATGGTATTCTCCGGCGACTCCTACGAGGCCGATATCATCGTGGCTGCTTACGACAGCAAGTCCACTCCTGAAGTTTGGTACAAAATGGGTGCGGACACGTTGACGGAAGAGGGACTCGGCGGTGCTACCAAGTTGGAGGGCGAGAACGGTCTTGTGAAACTGAAAATCGGTACCGGTGGTACAGGTGAACAGAAATATGCTGGTTTGATCAAAGTGGTTGGTCCTGGCGGTGAGGCTAAATATTACGGTTTCAAGGATAAATATACAGTGTTGACTCCTTCTGCTACCATCGCAGCTGACAAGATGAATGTGCTGTATGCAGGTATTTCCAACCCTGTTTCCGTCTCTGGTCCCGTTGCTCCCGACAAGCTCAGCGTCTCCTTCCCGGGGTGTAATGCTTCCTCTCAAGGCGGTGGTAAATTCAACGTGAGCGTACCTGCCAGCTTGATTGGCAAGACGGTCCAAGCAACCGTTGCCGCTAAGGTCGGCGAGTCCACTAAGACTCTGGGTCAAACTACTTTCCGTGTGAAGAAAGTACCGGATCCGCGTGCCGTTTTGGGTGCTAATATCCGCGGTGGTAAGCGCGCCAAAGCCGAGTTGTTGGCTAACCCGTTGATCCGTGCCGCTATGGGCGACGATTTCGTCTATGACTTGAAATGGACTGTCAACTCTTACCGCGTCATTATCGTGAGCAAGGGTATGGAGGAACCTGCCATCGTTTGTCAGGGTAGCGCTTTGAGCGATAAAGCCAAGTCCGCTATTCAGAAGGCATCCTCTAACACGGTTATCTATTTCAGCGACATCAAGGTCTCCTCAGAGGCTGGACCTCGCACCTTGGACGAATTCTCAGTTCGTGTAAGATAGTAATAATTAAAATAAAGACACAATTATGAAAAAGTTGAAATTAATCGCAATGATGTTACTGGCCGTCTCTTTTGCCTGTGCGCAAGAGGATGATTTCGACGGCAGTACGATGGAGCAACCTGTCCGCAAGCCGGTAGAAATGCCGTGGGAGCAGGTGAATGTCGGAGACTTCGCCGATCCTATCGCTTACCCGCCGGTACGCCAGGCAGATGTAATGTATTATTGGACCATCTGGCGCACCATCGATCTTCGAGAGAAGATCAATCACCCGCTATACTTCCCTACAGAAGTGCGCGGAACTTGGCGTAGCCTCGGTCAGACGATTTTCGACGCCATTGACTTCGATAACATAGAGAGAACGGAAGGTGTACTTCCTCTCTACAGTGATGAAATGTGCACGTTCCCCTATTCTCGCGAAGAACTTCCGGGAATTTTGGCGCAGACATACACCACGGCAGACTATGATTTGGAGACTGGTGAGGAAATCGGTACAAAAGAGCAGATTCTGCAATTTGAAGCCAAGGAGATTATTTCCTACAATTTGAAAGAAGTTTGGTATTTCGACAAGCAGTATTCCACTTTCAGGGTTCAAATCCTTGAGATTTCACCCATTATCGAATACGAACGTCCGAACACCAATACTGATATTTTCGATGATGAACAGGGTCAAGATGAAGAGGATGTCAAGGCCAATATGACGAAGAAACGCGTGGGTTATATTTACTACAACGAACTTCGTCCATTCTTGGCTAAACAGGAGGTGTTCAATGTTAAAAACAATGCAGCCCGCCTCTCTTTCGATGACCTTATTACCTGGAAACGCGATTTCTCCAGTCTGATTTATAAGGAATCCAATGTGTATGACCGCGATATTGAGGAATATATCGCGAATTCCCGCGACCAACGTATCGAATCAGAACGTATTACTGACAAACTGCGTAATTTCGAACACGATCTCTGGGAGTTTTAATTCAAGACAACTTTTTCATAATTTCCATAAAACGGATGTCTTCGGATGTCCGTTTTTTTTATTTTAGCCAAAATCCGTTTTGAATTGTCAATATGTCGGATGTTGAATGCTAACTGCCCCCTGTTTTGGTTGTTAAATCGTTAGTTGACAGAATGTTGATAAAATTATTAGAAGAAAATATTTTTTATGTGCTACTATTCCAAATATTTTATATCTTTGTACTTAAATTTTTTTTTCGAGTAAGATACAGATTTATAGTCTAATATCTATAAAATAAAGGTATGAAGAGAATTACGGATAAAGCCATTCATCAGACTTTGAAGACGGTTTTCGGTTTTGACACATTCAAGGGTGATCAGCTGAAAATCATCAAGACTTTATTGAAGGGGAAAGATTGTTTTGTGATAATGCCCACAGGCGGAGGAAAGTCCATGTGTTATCAGCTTCCGGCTTTGATGAGCGATGGTACGGCCATTGTCATCTCCCCATTGATCGCACTTATGAAGAATCAAGTAGATGCCATTCGGACCTTCGGCACCGATCGCGGCATTGCGCATTTCCTGAATTCTTCACTTAACAAGGCAGAAATTGCAGAAGTGAAGAAGGATCTCATTTCAGGGAAGACGAAGCTGTTGTATGTCGCACCTGAATCGCTGACCAAAGAGGAGAATGTGAACTTCTTCCAAGATGTTGATATTTCATTCTACGCCATTGATGAAGCGCATTGTATCTCCGAGTGGGGGCACGATTTCCGTCCTGAGTACCGCAATATTCGTAAGATTATCCAACAAATCGGCAAGGATGTGCCGGTGATTGCTCTTACGGCAACCGCTACGCCCAAGGTTCAGAGTGACATTCAAAAGAACCTCGGCATGGACAAGGCCGAAGTCTTCATTTCTTCGTTTAATCGCCCGAATCTCTATTATGAAATTCGTGAAAAAACGAAAGATATTGATAAAGAGGTGGTTAAGTTTATTAAAAATCACCCTGGTAAATCCGGTATCATTTACTGTTTGAGTCGTAAGAAAGTGGAGGAGTTGGCTCTCCTGCTGCAGGAAAACGGCATCCGCGCATTGCCATATCACGCGGGTCTGGATTCGAAAACAAGGGTGCAGAACCAGGATGACTTTCTGATGGAAAAAGCAGACATTATTGTGGCGACCATCGCATTTGGTATGGGTATTGACAAACCTGACGTACGTTTCGTGATACACTACGACATGCCGAAAAGCTTGGAAGGCTACTATCAGGAAACAGGGCGAGCAGGTAGAGATGATGGCGAGGGCCTATGCATCGCTTTCTATGATCAGAAAGACTTAAACAAATTGGAAAAATTCTCTGCTAAAAAGTCTGTTTCTGAGCAGGAAATCGTGAAACAGCTACTTGCTGAGACTGCTTCATACGCCGAATCCACCAACTGCCGCAGAAAGCATCTGTTGCACTACTTTGGTGAGAATTATACCGAGGAAAACTGTCATAATTGTGATAATTGCAACCACCCCAAGCCTAAAATGGACGCTTCCGAGCAAATTCAACTTCTTTTAGAGGTGATTTTGGCAGTGAAACAGCAATTTAAAGAAGATCAGATTGTCGATATTATTTGCGGAAACAAAACCACTTCCATTTTAAAATTCCACCACGAAAAGCTGAAACAATTTGGCGAAGGAATGGATTACGATGCGAAATTTTGGTCGAGCGTGGTGCGCGTTTCAATATTTGACGATTTGATTGTCAAGGATATAGAGAATTATGGCTTGCTGAAAATTACAGATAAGGGTAAAAAATATATGACTAATCCTTATCCTATTATGGCCATTAAGCCCGTTACCGAAGAGGACGAGGATGATGATGAAGCTGTGGATGCAGTGGCCGGTAATGTGGAAGATGCTTTCGACACCGTGTTGTTCAGCCTGTTGAAAGACCTGCGCAAGACCATCTCCAAAGAGGAGAACCTGCCACCGTTCATCATATTCCAGGATCCTTCTTTGGAGGATATGTGCATCCAATACCCGATTACGATGGAGGAAATGACTCGCGTGGTGGGTGTCGGGCCAGGCAAGGCACAGAAATACGGCCGCCGATTCATCGAACTCATCAAACAGTATGTGGAAGAGAACGAAATCGACCGCCCGCAAGATTTCGTGCTGAAAACCGTTGCTAAGAAATCCGCGAACAAACTCTTTATCATTCAAGGTATTGACCATAAAATCAGTTTCGAGGACATTGCCATTGCCAAAGGTTTGGACATGGACGAACTGCTCACCGAAATCGAACACATCGTGGCTTCTGGTTCGAAAATCGATATCTCCTACTATATTGACGAAGAGATTGAACCCTACCACCAGGAGGATATTATCGACTATTTCGCCAATGCAGACACAGACTCCGCCGAGGAGGCCCTCCGCGTGCTGGGCGAGGACGAGTACACGATGGAAGAAGTCCGGATTATGCGAATCAAGTACCTTTCGGATGTTGGTAATTAGTGATTGGTGATTGGTGATTGGTGATTGGTGATTGGTGATTGGTGATTGGTGATTGGTGATTGGTGATTGGGGGATGTAGTATCCGAAATACTATAAAACATATTCCCAAAGTACTGTAAGTCTGATACATATTAGCCCAGGTGAGCGTGGAAATCCCTGGAATGAATAATAAAAGTGAAACAATATACATTAATTATATGGAAGAAATTTTGGAAGAGAAGAACGAAGTAATGAAAAATGAGGTTGTTGAAAATAATGCAACCTTGGTAGATGAGAAAGGGTTTGTTGTAGAGAATAAACCAATGGATTTACCAGAGAAAGAGGAAATGAAACCCTTCTGCGAGAAAAAATGTAATTTGGCGCATTGGATTGTAGATGGCTTGTTGGCTGCGGCGGTGGTTACGCTATTCATTTTGCATTTCACCGGTGGTAACAAGAAACCCCAGGTCGTGCAGAAACCTGTCGAAGTGGGCACTGGTGAAGTTGTTTTCATCAACATCGATTCTGTGAATGAGCATTATGAAATGGTTAAAATCCTGAAAGACACGCTGGAAGCTGAGCAACAGAAGCAGGAGCTGGTTTTCAAAAACCGTCAGAAAGCGTTGGAAAAAAAAGCTGCCAATTTTGAGAAGAATTACAGCTCTGGTTCGCTGACACCACAGCAAGCGCAATACGCCCAGCAGTCGTTGCAGGAAGAAAGTGCCCGTTTGCAGGCTGACTACAGCAATTTCATGGAGGATTTCCAATCGCGTTATGCTGCCGCCCTGGAACAGATGGCTGATTCCCTGAATTCCGCTGCAAAACGCGTGAATCAGAACTATAATGCCTCGTATATCTTTACATATCAGTCTGGTGGTCAGTTACTTTATGCAGATCCTGCACACGACATTACCCAAGAGGTGTTGGAGGAGTTGAACAAGTCTTTCAAAAAGAAGAGAAAATAATCCGAAGTCATGGCTGAAGAGAAGAAAACTGCACAGAAACCGTTTGGAACGGTACATGTCGTGCTCCTTTGCTTAGCTTTCGGCGCTTTAGCAGCTGCTTTGGCATTTATGGCGTGGTCAAATAACCATCTGAAACAGAAAATGGTGGACGAAGAACAGGCCTTCATGGACAGTTTGCACGTCTTTCCCCCGATTGAATTTGTCGATTCATTGTATGGGCGCGTCGAGTTGAAACAATATGAGGACGAATCTCCTAAAGTGGTGGTTTACTATGTTTTAGATAGCCTTGGAAATCCCACAACCGAGGTTGCGCACGAAACCCACTATTATGAAAATCACCAGAAATATATTGATGGTAACCGCAATGGTGAAACGCGTGAGGGACTTTGGTACGCCTATTATCCAGATGGTACTGTACAGACCAAAGGTTTTTATGTGAATGGCAAGGAACAAGGTCGATATACTGTCTATTATTCTAACGGAAATGTTAGATACACAGGTGTTTACGAGGAAGGAACACAGGTTGGTGAATGGCGTTTCTATAACGAGGATGGCACGCTGGCGAAAACGGAGACCTATTAGCCCTTCGATAGTAGCTCTAAGCCAATAGCGAACAGCCAACGATGAGGTAAAAAATAGAGGTAAATAAAATAAATAACATTAAATATTAATCAAATTGTTAGATATTATGGAATTACCATTTGCAGAAGCGTGGAAAATCAAAATGGTTGAACCCATTAAGAAATCCACAAGAGAAGAAAGAGAAAAGTGGCTCCTTGAAGCCCACAACAACATTTTCATGCTGAAGAGCGATTATGTCTATATCGACCTCCTGACTGATTCTGGTACAGGTGCCATGAGTGACCGTCAGTGGAGTGCGATGATGATGGGAGATGAGAGCTACGGTGGTGCTCGTTCATTTTACCACATGAAGGATACGATTACAGAACTCACTGGTTTTGAGTTTGTTATTCCTACCCACCAAGGTCGTGCGGCTGAGAATGTGCTGTTCAGTTATCTTGTGAAACCAGGTAACGTTATACCAGGCAATGCTCATTTCGACACTACGAAAGGACATATTGAAAGCCGTAAAGCATTTGCCATAGATGTGACGGTTCCCGAGGCGTATGACACCCAATTAGAGGTGCCGTTTAAAGGGAATGTCAGCTTGGAGAAACTGGAGAAGGTGTTGCAAGAGAACAAGGGCAATGTGCCGTTCATGGTGCTCACAGTTACCAATAATACCGTTGGTGGTCAACCAGTTAGTATGCAGAATATTCGCGAAACCTGCGAACTCTGCCACAAATATGGCGTGCCCGTCAATATCGATAGCGCCCGTTTCATCGAAAATGCTTACTTCATCAAGACCCGCGAAAAAGGCTATGAAAACAAGAGTTTGCGCGAGATTTGTAAGGAGATGTTCAGCTATGCTGACAGCATGACCATGAGCGCCAAGAAGGACGGTTTGGTCAATATGGGTGGTTTCATTGCCACAAACAAGCAAGATTGGTACGAGGGTGCGAAACTATTCTGCATCCCGTTCGAGGGCTTCCTGACCTATGGTGGTATGAATGGCCGTGATATGGACGCTTTGGCCGTTGGTTTGAAAGAAAACATTGAGTTCGAAATGGTTGAGACTCGCATCAAACAGGTTCAATATCTCGCTGCTAAGCTTGATGAATATGGCATTCCTTATCAACGTCCTGCCGGTGGTCATGCTATTTTTGTGGATGCCGACAAGGTTTTGACGCAAATCCCGAAAGAGGAGTTCCCGGCTCAGACCTTGACTTGCGAGCTCTATCTTGAGGCTGGTATCCGCGCTTGCGAAATCGGTTACGTTCTTGCTGACCGCGATCCTGTGACCCGCGAGAACCGTTTCGGAGGCAATGACTTCGTGCGCTTGTGCATCCCGCGCCGCGTTTATACAAACAACCACATGGACGTGATTGCCGCAGCTCTTAAGAATGTCTATGACCGTCGTGAAACCATCACCCGAGGTCTGGAAATCACATGGGAAGCCGAGCTGATGCGCCACTTTACCTGTCAGTTCAAACGTCTTGGCTAACAGTTGGATACAATGCTCATAGTAGGAAATGTCCTCGTTTCGGAAGAACTTATCGACAAATGTTTCTGCTGCGATTTGGCGCAGTGTAAGGGCGAATGTTGTGTGGATGGCGATTTAGGTGCGCCAATTGCCCCCGACGAAGTGGCCGAATTAGAGGAGTATTATCCTGATTACCAAAAATATATGACCGAAGAAGGTGTCGCCGTGGTAGAAAACGGCGGCACCTTTGTCTTCAACGGAGATGATTCTTTTGAGACGCCTTTGATGGAGAGTAACAATGCTTGTGCGTTTTCTTTCTTCGAAGACGGTGTGGCAAAGTGCGCGATAGAGAAGTGCTACCGCCTCGGCGAAATTCCCTTCCGAAAGCCCATATCGTGCTATCTGTACCCTATAAGAATCAGCAGAGTAGGGGATTACGATGCGTTGAATTATGACCATTGGTCGATTTGCAAGACCGCCGTGGAGAACGGCAACCGCTTGAAGCTACCCGTCTATCGGTTCCTGAAAGAACCGCTGATCAACAAGTATGGCGAAGATTGGTTTGAGGAATTGGAAGAGATGGTCCAGCTGCGCCACGACAAAGCCCCTAAGTTGTAAGAACGTTTCGAGCAACGTCTCAATGGAAGCAAAAATTCCTGCCTGTGGATAACCATTTTTTTGTATCTTTGCAGTTTGAAAATTTAGAAAAGTAACAATATGAAATTCATCGTATCAAGCGACTTGTTGTATCGCAATTTAAGTGCCATCAGTGGCGTGATGGGAACGAACAGCACCATGCCCATCTTAGACAATTTTTTAGTGACTATTGAAGGTAACCAGTTGAAACTCACGGCTTCGGATCTCGAATCCACGATGACATCCGTAATTGAACTAGACAATGTGGAGGGTGAAGGTTCTGTGGCTGTGCCCGCCAAGATTTTGCTTGAGACGTTGAAGCTGATGCCGGATATGCCGTTGGTCTTCGCTATCGACAGTGAGAATAACGTCCTGAAATTCTCTTCAGCGAATGGCGAGTATGGCGCTCCCTGCTTCCCGAGCGACGAGTATCCGAAGGTTAAACCGGTTGCAGAACCCAAGAGCTTCGATATTCGGGCGTCCGTGCTTCAGCGAGCAATCAGCAAAACTATTTTCGCTACGGGCAACGACGAGTTGCGTCCGAATATGATGGGCGTGCTTTGTGAGTTAGCAGCTGACGATATCACGTTTGTGGCCACAGATGCGCACAAACTGGTCCGCTATCGCAATACGGAGGTGAAAACAGAGGAGTTTTCCTCCTTTATCCTGCCAAAAAAACCCATCGCACATTTGAAGAATATTTTGGCGAACCATACCGATGCTGTTCATATCGAGTACTCTGAGAATACACACCATATCCGTTTCGCTTTTGGAAACTTTGAACTCTATTCCTCTTTGAAGGAAGGTAAATATCCTAATTATGAGTCGGTTATACCGAAAGAAAATCCAAACGAACTTACCATAGGACGTGATGAGTTCCTGAAATCCATACGTCGTTTAGGCAACTATTCAAGCCAATCGACCTTCCAAGTTCGCCTATCGTTGACAGAAACTGGTCTGAATCTTACAGCAGAGGATATGGATTTCTCCTACAAAGGAGCGGAGAACATCCAGTGTGAGTACAAGGGTGAACCCATGGAGATAGGATTCAATTCCCGCTTCTTGCGAGAAATGATTGAGAACATCGATGCTGACACCATACAGATGTCTTTTTCGAAGCCTCAACGTGCAGCTCTTATTGCACCGACGGTACAACATGATGAAAATGAGGATGTTCTGATGCTGATTATGCCAGTGATGTTGAATTATTAGACGTATGACTTGAGACTTAAGACGTGGATCAAGATCCTAAGTCCCAAGTCCTAAGTCTCAAGTCTTAAGTCTCAAGTCTTAAGTCTCAAGTCTCTTAAAAAGGAAAACCGAGTTGTCGCGGCCGCGAGGCTGAGGAAAGTCCGGGCAACACAGAGCACCATACTTCCTAACGGGAAGGCGCGCGCAAGCGTGACAGACAGTGCCACAGAAAAGATACCGCCCGTTCATCGGGTAAGGGTGAAAACGTGAGGTAAGAGCTCACGCCACCGTCAGTGATGCCGGCGGAGGTAAACCTTATGGGTTGAAAGACCAAATAAACCGGGGCTTGAGGGCTGCTCGTCCGACCCGGAGGGTAGGTTGATAGAGGCCTGTGGCGACGCAGGTCCGAGATAAATGACAACATAGAACAGAACCCGGCTTACGGGTTTTCCTTTTTTTACCACCTGGGTTTGAATGCGTTCTCTATATGTGTTATCTCCTGTAAATCAGGACTGTTGATAATGGAGATGATGTCGAAACGCACCTCCTTGTTGATTTTCTTGAACCTTGAATAATTCATCGCCGCCCGAATGAGGTGGCGTTGCTTTTGAAGGTCCACGAACACTTCAGGGGCTCCAAAAACCGCTGTTTTTCGCGTTTTCACTTCCACAATGACCAAATAGTCGTCGTTTTCCGCGATGATATCGACCTCTAAATGACCACAGCGCCAATTGCGCTCAAGTATTCTGTAACCTTTTTGATATAAGAGGTTTACAGCCATTTCTTCGCCGGCCATGCCCTGTATTTGCTTTTCTGTTTTCACTATTGTTTCTTGATTTTGTGAATGATATAATAATACTGTGCAAAGATATAATTAATTCTGTTGTTAACCGCTGTGTTTTGCGCCCAATAGGATGTTTTTTTGCGGAATTTTGGTTTTAAAATTTACTATTCGAGGTCTAATTGTTAAAATATTTTTGTATATTGCTGATTCTCAAGAATATAAAAATAACACAAAAATCTTGACAAACCCTTTTTCGTATTGTATCTTTGCAAGAGAAAAGAATGATGAAAACAACAACGAATATTTGGAACCATGAAGGAGCTTTTTTTGCACTATGTGTGGCAGCATCGCCACTATGATTTTAGAAATTTAAGGACCACTCGGGGGCAACGTTTGAATGTGGTGTTCCCTGGGTATCATAACCACGACGCTGGCCCTGACTTTTTGCAGGCGGTGGTTACGATAGACGATGTGCGCTGGATTGGCAGCGTGGAAATCCATTGTCGTAGCTCAGATTGGCTGCGACATCGACATCATGAGGACGACAAATACAAGTCGGTTGTGTTGCATGTGGTTTATGAACAAGATATGGAGATTCAACTGTGTCAGAATGAATTTGTCCCGACGTTAGAGCTAAAAGATAGGATACAGGAGGAGATGTTCTCTCGTTACGAGTCTTTGATGAAAGTTCCCGATTTATTATTTTGCCGATCTCAATCGTCGAATGTGGATTCTCTCATCGTGCATAATCAGTTGTCGAAAATGCTGATTGAAAGAATGTTACGCCGTCATGGCGGGATTCAGAACACCCTGTTGAGCTGTCAGTCGGATTGGAATGAACTGATATATAGGACGATGGCGGTTGCTTTCGGTTGTAAGAAGAATGGCACTGCGTTTGAGCTGTTGGCGCAGAGTCTGCCGTATCGGATTTTACGCTCGCATCTTGCCTCGCGATTGCAGGTTTATGCTCTTGTTTTCGGGCAATCTGGACTGTTGGATATGGATGATGAAGACGAGTATGCAGATCGGTTGCGCTATGAGTACGACTATTTGCGTTATAAGTATCAGTTGACACCTATAAAGGCGCATCAGTGGAACTGGCTACGATTGCGTCCTCAGAATTTCCCTCCGTTGCGGCTTGCTCAGTTCGCACAGCTACTCTTTGAAACGGGTAATGCTCTTTCAGACAATGTGTTGAAAGCAAGTGTGTCAAGTTTGCAAAGTTGGTTGTCATTAGCTCCAGATGAATACTGGCAAACCCATTACATGTTTGGAAAAGAGAGCCCGAAGCATCCTTCTGGAATTGGGGAATTGGTTGTTGAATCTTTGATTATCAATGTGGTCGTGCCAGTGCGATTTGCGTATGCGCGGTTTTCCGGGGATGAAAACATGCAGGAGAACGCACTTGGTCTGTTGGAGCGCGTGCCTTACGAGGTCAACAAGATTACGAGATTGTTCACTGACAGTGCGTTTCCGTGTCGGAGTGCTTACGATTCGCAAGCTCAGATAGAGCTGATGGGGCAATTCTGCACACAGAAGCGCTGTTTGAAGTGCTCCATTGGCGAGAAGATTGTGCGGGGGAAAGGGGTGCTGCCTCCAAATTCCGCGTAGGGGGATTCCGGAACTATAATCATTTCGTAACTTATTTGCGGAGAAAATCCTCATCCGTCAAAGTTTCTAAAAACGCTTTCAGGTCAGCGATGTCATTGGGAGTGAGGCGTACCCCGCCATCGTTCACATGATGCATTAAAGGGCTGATATACGGGGAATTTTGTACTTCCGAGTTGTAGAACTCAAGCACTTCGTCTAAGGTTTGGAAGCGGCCGTCGTGCATGTAGGGTGCGGAATGGGTGACATTGCGCAGCGAGGGTGCACGATAGGCACCGCCGTCGCGCGGGTCGCCTGTGACGCTCGCACGGTCGTGCGCGTCCGTAGGCTGTGCATCTAACCCGTTGTTGTAGAACAGGTTTGTGGTGAAGAGAGGCGTGCCACTGCTTCCGTGACAATGGAAGCAGTCGGCTCCCTCTTCGGTAGTGAAAAGGACGTAACCGTGCAACTCCTGAGGGGTGAGTTGCTCTTTGCCTTGAAGGTAACGGTCGAACTTGCTGTTGCCGCTGACCAAAGAGCGCACATACTGAGCAATCGCTTTCTGGATGCGCTCCATCGTGATTTCTTCGGTACCGAAGGCCTTTTTGAAGAGCGGTGGATATTTGCTGTCGGATCTGATGGCGGCCACAGCACTCGCTTCCGTTCCGCACATCTCGTCGTCGGCGATAATGGCCATGCGCACGATGTCTTCGATGGTTCGCATCTCCGGATTGCTATTGTCGCTGGAAATCAGTCCGTTCCAGAGATATCCCTCGTGGTTAAAGACGAGGTTGACCAACGGCATGACGTTGTGGATGGTCGCCTTGCCTGTGGTGCGGCCTCGTGCTTTTCCATCAGGGAAACGTGGGTGGTCTGGACCGAGGTCGTAGTTGTGCTCCGGACGATGACAGGTGGTGCACGACATTAGCGAGTCAGGATGGCTGCCCGTGTAGCCGCAAAGATGCGGATCGTGGAAGAGCAGACGACCGAGTTCCACACCTTCAACTGTCATAGGATTGTCGGGGGGGATGTTCAGCAATGTGGGAAATCCCTTGGGAATTTGGATGTCCAAAGGGGTAGGAGGGTCTATGCGATCGCGGCAGGAGGCGAGAAGGAGTGCGAGAAAGAGGATGATGTGTGCTACACCCCACACAATCGAGGTAGGAGCGCAGTGTGGGGTTGATTCCGCTTTGTACGTCTTGCCTCTCCGAGGCTGCTTATGGAAGATATTTATATTATTATTCCTCATCGAACAGGCCCAATTGCGTTCCGGCACCTTCATTGTCGGATGAAAGGTCCGTTTTGTCGGTCGAAATCGTTTCGAAGATGTCTTTGGCGATCTCTTCATCAACGGAGGTGACAGGTTCCACATCGTCGGGCAATTCGGGTTCGGGCTCTTCATCTGGCTCGTCATACGGTAGCGGGTCAATGAACTTCACAGACTGGATGTCGTTGAAAATGAGACGCTTACCTTTTGCACGGGCGGTGGAGAGATCGACGTATTCAGCGCAAGGAATGGTTGTTGTAGTGTCGGTTTCGGCCTTCTTTTCGCGGTAGGTCACGTTGATTTGCGGCAGATAGTCGATGGAGTAAGCCACGAGCTTTGCGGTGCCGTCGGTGGGGTAGAAATCAACCTTTTTCATCAAGACATCCGGTTGGAACCGCTTGATGAAGTATTTTTTCTCCTTTTTGAGGAGATAGACGGCGGTGATGATCATGGAGGGTTTCCACTTGCGGATGATGTCCAAATCATCTTCAAAGTGGATGGAGGTTTCATAACCAGTGATACGGTAGTTTCCTGATTTATATACGGTTATGATTTTTTCGTCTTCGAGGAAGGATCCAATCAGTTCGCCACGGCCGTCATTGTTGAGTCGCATCACGGCCGATTCGAAATAGACATCGATGGCACTGAGCGTGGAGATGCCCTTCTGCGCCAAGGTGATGTTGGCTACGGGGTAGCGTGTGACGATATTGCCTAATGCGGCGCGGTTTTTCACGGCTAATGTGCCGAAATCGAAGTCAAACTCGCGTTTTTTGAGTTTGGGTTTCGGCTTGAGTTTCACGCGCACCACTTCAGCCTCGCCGTTCGGATTGGAGGTGAAGTAGAGCACCTTGGCATTGGAGTTGCCCTTCACCAAGTCGTATTTCTTGTCGCGAGTGACACCGCCCACGTTGAACCGTTTCGCATATACAGGACCGTTCACGCCAGCGGAGTATATCATATTGTAGATCTGGCGATCATCGCCGCGGCGGAACACTTCCGCATGGATGATGTGCTTGCCCACGAAGTGCTTGTCGGACACCTTGCTGATGGAACATTCTCCGTTCTCAAGGAAGACGATGATGTCGTCCAGATCGGAGCAGAGACATGCGAATTCGACCTCTTCGTCTTTTTTCAGATTGGTGCCGATGAAGCCTTCCTTCTTGTTGACGTAGAGTTTCTGGTTGGCTACAGCCACCGTTGCGGCGTTGATGTTGTCGAAATTCTTGATCTCGGTAAGACGTTTGTATTCAGCACCGTACTTCTTCTTTAATTGTATGAAGTAGTTGATGGCGAAATCTACGAGATGGTCGAGGTGGTTTTGCACTTCGTCCATATTAACTTCGATTTCGGCAATCTTGTCCATGGCGGCCTTGATGTCGAATTTGGAGATTTTGCGCACGGGCTTCTCGCAAAGTGCGAGGATGTCATCGCGGGTGATTTCTTGACGGAAAAGTTTGCGATAGGGGTCGAAGGCACGCTCGATGCGGTCGATCTGCACGTCCCAAGAGTCGGCATCTTTTTCCAATTCCTTATAGATACGTTTTTCGAAGAAGATTTTCTCCAACGAAATCTTATGCCATTGCTGCCGAAGTTCGTCAAGCTCGATTTCCAGCTCTTTGCGCAGCAAGTTGAGAGTGTTTTCAGTATTGATGCGGAGAATGTCCTTGACGTTAGTGAAGACGGGTTTCCCGTTCCATATCACGCAAGCGTTAGTGGAATAGGTGATTTCGCAGTCGGTGAAGGCGTATAGTGCGTCAATGGTCTGGTCGGGGGAGACGCCAGGTAGCAGATGGAGGTAGATTTCGGCCTGCGCAGCCGTGTTGTCGTCTATCTTTTTGATTTTCAGCTTCCCATTGTCAATGGCCTTGGTGATGGAATTGGTGGATTCGGAGATAAGGTCTTCAGTGGTGGTGCCGTAAGGTATCTCGTTGATTACCAATGTTTTGTTGTCAACAATACTGATTTTAGCGCGGTTACGGATTTTACCGCCCTGGGCACCGTCGTTGTATTTGCTTACATCAATGGCGCCGCCCGTCGGGAAGTCGGGGTAAATTTCGAAATCCTCACCGCGCAGGATGTGCACGGAAGCGTCGATAAGTTCATTGAAGTTGTGGGGCAGAATCAGGGTGGACATACCCACGCCGATACCTTTCACGCCTTGAGCAAGCAGTAGAGGAAACTTGACGGGAAGCGCGATGGGTTCGCGGTTTCGGCCATCGTAGGAAACCTGCCATTCCGTGGTCTTGTGGTTGAAAACCACCTCCTTGGCAAAAGGAGTGAGGCGTGCCTCTATGTAACGCGGCGCGGCAGCATCGTCGCCGGTAAGGATGTTGCCCCAGTTTCCTTGCGTGTCGATAAGCAGGTGTTTCTGCCCCATCTGAACGAGTGCGGCCCCAATGGATTGATCGCCGTGCGGGTGGTACTTCATCGTGTTACCCACGATGTTGGCCACCTTGTTGAAACGACCGTCCTCCAGCTCGTCCATGGAATGGAGAATACGGCGTTGCACGGGCTTCAGGCCGTCATAAACATCAGGGAAGGCGCGGTCGAGAATGACGTAGGAGGCGTAGTCCAAGTACCATTCGCGGTACATCGACTGTGCGAAAATCACCTTGTGCAAACCCGATTCGTCTTGGGTGGATAAGTCTGTATCTTCCTGAGGGACAATTATATCGCCACTTGAGGCGTCCATTTCCTCGTTCAATTCATCATCTTCAAATTCTTCTGCCATAGGTTTGGTTTTTCAAGCTGCGAAGATACGATTTTTTTCGATGAAAAGAGCAGAGGATGAAAAGAGGAGAGGATGAAAAGATGAAAAAACGGGTACCGACATTGTCAATACCCGTTCTTTTAGTTTAGGAGCTTACAAGTTTAGCAGTTTAACCTTGTAAACTGTTAAGCTACTAAGCTACCAAACTACTAAACTATTTTTTTACGAACGATTTCGTCACAGCACCCTGTTCCGTTGTCACACGCACGAAATACATGCCGCTTGCCAAACCGGAAACGTTGATGGTGGTCGTTTCGGGAGTCATGGAGACGGTCTGCAACAACTTGCCGTAAACGTCGAACACCTCAATGGCCTTAACCTGTACATCATTCATTGTACATTGTACATTGACGACGTCCTTCGCAGGATTCGGGTAGAGGCTGATGCTGTTCAGCAGATAGTTGTCGATACCGCATAGTATAATCATGTTCACAGGTGAAGTCCAATCGCTGGTCATGCCATTATCACAAATTGCTTGGACGCGAATCTGATAAGTTACATTGTATATGACATTTTCGATTTGATAGTGGTTCACATTTACTGTTTCCGTAGTCCAGTCAGTGCTCTCAGTTTTGTATTGGACATTCCATTGTGACACGTTGTCATTTTCGTCCCAGACAATTTGGTTGGTGGGTTCACCGTTGTCCAACGTAATTACGTGTAATCCTGTGGGCACATCGCACGGCTCCGGAGTGTCGTCGGGCAGCGTGCAGAAGGTCATCGTCTCGCCATAGACGGTTCCGTTCGGAGTGGTAGCGTAAGCACGGTAGTTGACGCAAGTATTGGGGTTCAGACCGGTGAGCGTGTAGGTCAAAGTGTTGCCCATCAACGTCACCACAGGCGAGAAGTCGTTGTCGCTGGCAAGCTTCCATTCGAAGCCTTTCAGGACGATGGTCTGGTTGCCCACGTCGGTGATGGCGCCGTTCATCGTGCCTGCGGTTTGCGTGATGTCAGTGGCGGCGTAGGTCGCAACGGTCGGTTGGATAACGGGCAGCGGGGAGGTGAAGAAGTCGTAAGCATTGGTCCAGCCGCTCTCGGCACCGTCGCCGCAGTCGGACTTCACACGCACCTGATAGACGGTCTCGGCCGTCAGGCCGGTGATGTCATACGAAGGCGTGGTGACGCTGATTTCGCTGCCCCAGTCGTTGGTGCCGGCTTGTCTGTATTGCAGTTTCCAGGCGGTTTCGTCGCCGCCGGCGGTCCAGGTAGCTGTTGCGGAGGTTTGCGTGATGTTGGTCACGGTGAGGCCGGTGGGCATGTTGCAGCCCGTGGGGATGATCTCCACCACGAAGTCGTCCAGATTCCACGACTCCCAAGAGCTGCTGTTGCTGTAGCGGAGGGCGATGCGGCCGTTGGTGGCGGTCACGTTGGAAAAGTCGAACGGTCCCATCTCATTGCCGTTGCCTGTGCTGTCGGTTCCGCGCGGACCGGGCAAGCCGCAGGTGCCCACGAGCTCGAAGGTGGTGGGATCGTTGAAGTTAGTCATCACACCTACTTCAAGGGTACCGGAACTGGGATTTGTGGAGGTGGCCCAGAAGTTGAGGCGCAGTTCGTGCACGTCGTTGGTGAACACCGGCAATACCAACATGGCGTTGGAACCCTTCAATTCGGTGGAGTTGACGCCGGAGTGGCACGAAGGAGCATGACCGCAATAGACGAATGGGGAACCATAAAGGACATCCACCACGGGTCTTGCCCAGCAAACGAACGGCTGGTTGCCACCGCCTGCATAACTCTCAAAGTCCTCCGTCCAAGGATTGCCCATCGTAATAGTCAACGCATCGCAGGTGGTGCTGACGTTGAGGGCCGGCGTGAGCAATGAAGAATCAGCACCGCAAAGGGAACGCACTTGGAACGTATAGTCGGAATTGCTGGTCAAACCGCTGATAACGATGCTGCTATCGCTTGTAGTAAAATAGCCGTCGGCATCACCGGTCATATAGACGGCGTATTGGTCAGCGTTTCCACCCCAAGAGAGAGTGATGGAGTTGTTCTGGATGTCGCTGGCGGTAACATTGGAGGGCGGAGTGCAGCTTGCGCATGAAACTTCCAGCATGAAACCAGCACCGTTGTAATAGGTGGAGGTGAAATGGATGGTGATGGGACCGGAGGCAGCTACGGCGATGTTGGAGTTTACACCAGTGATGTTCGCAATCAGCGGAGCATTTGTGCCCACGCCATCATGGAAATAGAGGTGAGATTCACCGGATTGGTAAGCACCTTCACTCAGATCGGTGTTGCCGGTGATTTGGAGGCCGCTGCCAGCAGTGGCAGGATAGACCACCAACATGTAATCACAATAGGAGCTGTAGTCGCCGTCAAAACCACCATCATCGCATATAATGGCTCCACAAGTGGTCATAGAATCGCTACCCAGTGTCCCGATGTTGAACACACCTGTCACCACATTCAATGGACCAATCCATTCGCTTTGAGATTCACCACAGTCCGATTGTAAGTAAAAATCGTATGCCGTCAGGTTGGTCAGATCCGTCACAGTGTAAGGATTGGAATTTACGACCAAAGCGGTGGCGGAATCGCTATTAAGAGTGAATCCAGACAAACCGTATTGGATGTTCCAAGTGGTGGCTTGACCCAATTCCACCCAACTCAAAGTTGCGCTGTCCGTGCCAACGCTTTCGGCAATGAATGAGTTGGGGTACATGCAATCAGGACGTTCTTCCAAAATGATGTCGTCGATGTAATAACCGCAATCTGACGAATTAGAGGCGCGGAAAGCGATGAACTTGCCGCTGCCGGTGTAGTTGACAAAGGAGACCATCTGGGCCTCGTAGGTGTAGCCGGAGAGGGCGGCGATGTCGATGGTGTCAATCACCACAAAGGTGGAATCGTTGGTCTTGTCGGTCATCACGCCGACTTCCAGCGTGCCGAGCGTGGCATAGCCATAGTTGGTGTGGCAGGCATAGAAGGAGATCAGCAGGTCGCTGGCGTTGAGGGTCTGGCCCAGCTCCGGCATTACCGCGATAACGTGGCAGTTAGGCGTGTAGTGGAAATCCAGGAAGTGGTCGCCGCTGTGGGCGTTCCAAGAAGCGTTGCCGATGTATGCGTAGTGGCTGCTATCGGAGGTGAGACGGTCCCAACAAGCGATGTAGGTATCCTGAGGGGTGGCATAGAGACCGCTCTCAAAGCCTTCGGAATAAGGAAGTTGGGAAATAGGGCCGCAGTCCGTGCGGAAACTGGCGCTGACAGACGGATTGGAAAGTTCAGAACCGCAGTCGGACACGACGTAGAACTCGTATTGCGTGTTGGCGGTCAGATTGTAGATGTCCACGGTGGGTTCGCCGCTGACGGAGACCTCGGTATAAGGATCGGTGCTGCTTTGAGCCTTGTAGTACACGTTCCAAGAGGTGGCACTGCCGGCCTCGTTCCAGGTCAGGGTCGCTTCGTCGGTGGTGATGTTGGTGGCGGCCAAACCGTTAGGTTGGGCGCATGCGACACCATTCACCGTGATGTTATCGACGGCGGCGGCCAGATGGTTGTCACCATACAAGTTCCAGCCGTTGTTGTACCAATAGAAGACAATCTGTTTGGAAGTGCCGGCCACGTTGTTCAGGATCATGTCGAAATGGGTCCAGTTAGGTACATTGGCGACCTCTCCTAGATTGTGCAGCAGGGCGACGCCGCTGGGCTCCCCGCTGGTGGGGATATCAGTGCCGGCATTCAGCATATATACCTTCAGATAGTCGAATTCCATATAATCGCTGGCTTCACCTTCCACTCTGTAATCGAAGGAGATGTGATATTCCAGTTCTTCTTGAGGGAAGATGACGTTGAAGACGGCGTAAGCGTCGGAAATGGTGTTAGTATAGACGTTTGTGGCACCGCTGTCAGGGGAGATGTAGATGGAGTGGCCGGTGCCGGTGGGGCCGTCAGCGGCGGGCAGACCGGCGGCGGCACCATAGACCCACTGGTTGGGACCAGTGCCGGAGAAGGTGTAAGGTTCCAGTGCAACGGTGGCATCGCCCTCAAAGTTTTCGAAATAGGGGAATGTGGCGGTAGGGGCGCTGGTGGAGAAATCCACTGAGTCGGCAGGGCTCACCTGGTTGTCGGAGCAGGTGACGGTGATGAAGGCGCGGTAGTCTGTGGAGAAATCCAGATTCGTGAAAGTGAAGAAGGTGTCTGCGGTGATGGTGGACAGCACCTCAGAATCGTTGGTCAGATCTATCAGCGTGATGTTGTATGCGCTGGCGGTGCCCACGGAGTTGGGCTGCCAACTGATGGTGATATCAGTGCCCATGATGTTGGCCACAGTCGGGTATTGCACAGGTGGACATCCTGCCGCCTGGCTGAGCGAGATGTCGTCAACGCGGATCATACAGTATGCTGTGACGGCCAGCTTGAGGGCGATATGTTGGCCCGTTCCAGTGTAATTGGAGAAGTAGGCCGTGTAATGCTCGTACGTGCTGTTGGTGTTCGTCGGGATGATGGTCTGCACGGGGGTGAAGGTGGACATGTCCTCAGGATCGTCCATCACACCGACCACGAAATAGCCAGCTGTGGAGTTGACCCATCCCCAAAAGTCCAGAACCATGTCGCTCATGTTGAAGCTCGCGGACAATTCGGGGAAGATGAGGCAGGGCACCTGCGCGGCGGTGTCGCTGTACATATAGTTGTAAGACATCAGGTGGTAGTCACCAGAATGCGATGGGGCGTACATACCGCCGCTCGTGACTTGCGGGTAGAGGTTTCCGTTAGGCATCACCGCCAACATGTTCCTGTAATAGCAGGAACTGAGGGAGCCGGTTTCGAAGCCTTCCGTAAAGGGCAGCGTAGTGATAGCACATTCATCCTGCGCTTGTACCTTCGTTGTGAAACTAAAGCATGTCAGTAAACATAACATGCTGAAAATGAAAAATTTTTTCATAGTAGGGTTATTGTTGCTTGTTAAAAATGAATTGTTCATAACGTGTTGCAAAAGTACACTTTTTTTCGAGATAATGTGGTTTTTTTGTGGATGGTTAATAGGCAAAAGTGAATAGTGAATAGTGAATAGGCAATAGGCAATAGGCAAAAGGCAATAGGGAAAAGTTGCGGACATCGCCAAAACGATTGCCTGTTACCTATTGCCTATTGCCTGAAAACGAAAAAGGGGAACCCTTCCGAGCTCCCCGTTAATTATCAATTATCAATTAGAATTATTTTTTCACGAAAGATTTGGTGACCGCACCTTCCTCCGTTGTCACGCGCACGAAGTACATGCCGCTTGCCAAACCGGAAACGTTGATGGTGGTCTTTTCGGGAGTCATGGAGACGGTCTGCAACAACTTGCCGTACATATCGAACACCTCAATGGCCTTAACCTGTACATCATTCATTGTACATTGTACATTGACGACGTCCTTCGCAGGATTCGGGTAGAGGCTGATGCTGTTCATCAGGTGCTCGTTGATACCGGTGAGGGTGGTGGCGGTCACAGCCGGTGACCAGTCGCTGGTTTGACCATCGCTACAGACAGCCTGCACCTGGATTTGGTACTGGGTTTCTGACGCCAGACCGTGGATGGTATAGCTGTTCGTAGTGGAAGTGGCAGAGCTAAGTGTGCCGCCGACAGGACGGTATTGGATGTTCCAGCTGCTCACGTTCGGGTTGGCATCCCAGCTGATGGCAATGCTTTCGTGGGTGATAGTACCCGTGGTGAGGCCGGTCGGGACATCGCAAGGATCCGGAGTGTCCTCAGGCAACGTGGTGAAGGTCATCTCAGAACCATAGACGGTGGTGCCGTTGAAGGTGATGAACGCCTTGTAGGTGTAACCCGTGTTGGCGGTGAGGCCGGTGAGGTCAGCCGTGAAGGAGTTGCCCGTGCCGGTGCCTGCAATCTGCGTGAAGGTGCCGCCAGTGGTGGTCTTCCATTCGAAGCCCTTGGCCGTGATGGTCACGTTGTCAGGGTTCGTGACAGTAGCGTTCAACGTAGCGGTGTATTGTCCGATAGCCGTAGCAGCGTTGGTGGCCACAGTAGGATCGGTGATGACAGGACCGGAACCAGTGGTGGTGAAGGTCATTTCAGAGCCATAAACGGTCGTGCCGTTGAAGGTGATGAATGCCTTGTAGGTGTAGCTGGTGTTCTCCGTCAGGTTGGAGAGATCGTAGGTCAGGTTGCTGCCAGGAACTGACACAGAAGTGTAGGTGCCGCCGGAAGTAGCTTTCCATTCGAAGCCCTTAGCCGTGATGGTCACGTTGTCGGGGTTGGTGATGGTACCGTTCAGCGTAGCAGAGGTTGCAGCTACATTGGTGGCTGCATTGGTAGCCACGGTCGGGTCGGTGACAACAGGACTGGAACCGTTGGAGGTGACATTGATGTCATCAATACAGCAGGAATAGAAAGTGCTGTTATGATTCCAGTGGAAGCAGATATTACCGTTAGCGGGAATGTCAGCACCAGTGAAGTCCACGCTGATGGTGTCAGCACTTGCTGAGGTTACAGACGGGATGGTGGCAACGGTAACAAAAGAGTTATGCATGTCGTTGAGATTGGTAACATAACCTACGGTCAAAGTACCGGAAGTACCGCTTTCCATTTGACGCCAGAAATTCAGATGCAAGGTGTTCAAAGCATCGGTGAAGGTAGGCAGGGCTGCGTAAGCATCACTACCATCACTACTACAGGTGAAGACCATGCAATTGGTGCCACTGTGTACATAGTGGTAGCTACCCGTACTGGTAATGTGAGGTGCACCGTAGGTGGCGTTGTTGCTCCAAGTGGTCCAGCAGTTCGGAGCAATACCTGCAGCATCGCTGTAGGTACTGCTGGTAATATAACTGTCAAAGTTTTCAGAATAAGGCAGAGAGGTCAGATCGCAAGTTGTGCTGCCAATGGTAGGTGTGCTCCATGGGCTGATATCAGAGCCCGTACAAAGGGCACGCACATAGAATTGATAAGTAGTAGCTTCATCCAAATTCTGCACCTCAAACGGATTTGAACTTGTTGACACAATCATTGCCGTATCGCTATCAGGATCGAAGCCTGTGGGACCATAAGCGATTTCCCAAGAAGTAGCGTCAGATTCATCCCAAGAGAGAGTGACAGAGTTCAACGAACTATTAGTAACGGAAAGATGAGTGGGTCTCGGACATGACGGAATGAAATCCAACGTCACATCATCCACATAGGCGTAAGTGGTGCTGCTGAGGTTGATCATCTTCAGTGCCACGTATGGAGCACTGCCTACATAGTTGCTGAACATAACTTCTCTGAATTCGTATGCGCCGCCAACACTGTTAGACACGGTGTCAATGGCTTCAAAAGTAGTGATGTCGGTAGGATCAGTCATGACACCTACAACCATACGGACAGAGCCCGGGGTGTAGGAACGCATCATAAAGGAGACTTGCAGGGTGTTCATCGGGTAGAGGTTGATGTCCACCATTGGAAGCACGGCTAAGCTATAGGTAGTGGAGCTGCTGTAGAAATAGAGATTTGCATTTCCACTGTAAGGGTTAGTTCCATAAACGTAAGGATATTGTGTGGAGGTAGAGTAGGTGTTGGTGCAAACCCAACAGTCAGGATGAACGTTTGTGCCGGAACCAATGCCGTCGAAATTCCAAGTTTGAGGAATCTCATCAATGGCAAGGCAAGCCGTTCTGAAGGAGCCAAACGCAGGGTTGGAGGCACCGCCTGTACCACAAACTGCAGATACATATACATCGTATGTGAAAGCGTCCAACAGATCGTTAAGTGTCACGTTGGGGGTGCCGGAAACGGTTATGGTCGTACCTGTACCGAGGACGAAGCCTGCCGTGTCGTATTCCACGATCCAGCTGGTGGCATCGCCATTTTCAACCCAGTTCAACTCAGCGGAGGTTTGCGTGATTTGGCTGACAACCAACTGAGAAGGTGCAGCACAATTCGGTGCTTCACCCACAAACACGTTGTCAATGTGCAGGTCGTTGTCGCCGCCAGTTGCGGTAGATTCACCATAGAAGGCGATGCGGATGATTTGGTCGGCATAGTCTTCCAATGAGATGGATACCTCTTGAGCTAAGTTGGAGATTTGGTTGTAAACAAAGTCTCCAGTGGAGTCGTTGCTCCAGATGGTAGCGTTGGTGGCACTCCAAGTAGCACCGTTGTCAGTGGAGATGATCACCATGAACTTGTCGTCGAGTTGTGCAGTGGTGTCAGCAATGGGAAGCTCGGTGTTGTATTTGGTGAGGGCCATGTTGAAGGTCAGCGTAGGCTCGCTCAACTCGCTGAGGTCAATGGCGGGAGAAACCAACCAATACTTGCATGAGGTACCATAAATGTTCACCTTCGGGTGGTATTGGCCAAAGACATTGGTGTTGGTGAATAACCAACCGGAGGTAGTGGTGGTGAGAGTACCACCTGCAAAAACGTCGGAAGCCAGACCAGTGAATCTTTCCCAACAAGCAGGAACGGTGGATCCTGCATTGAAGTCTTCCAAGAAAGGAGTAGCGTAAGGAGCACAGAGCGTGGTGAATGTGGCTGTGGAGCTTGTGTAATCAGTGTCGGAGCAGTGGGTGACCACATACCAGGTATAGGTAGTGGTGGAGGCCAGACCGGTCAGCGTGTAAACGCCATCCGTCAAGGAAACACCCGTCACTTCCGTGTATTCATCGTCAGAGGCAGCCTTGTAATAGAGGTCGATATCTTCTCCTTGAGCCTGCCATGTCAGATCTGCGGAGAATGAACCGGGGTCGGCAGAGAGGTAGAGGGCCTTGCTACAGAGAGGCACTTCTTCAAGAGTGACATCGTCGATGTAAATGTATGTAGATGATGTGGTGGTGGAGAGAGATGTATTGCGGAACGCGATATATGAACCGTTGCCAGTGTAGTTGCTGAAGGAAACCACAAACGGATCCTCGGGGTAGGAAGTGGTGAGCGGAATGGACTGCACTAACGTAAAGGTGCTGTCAACATTGGGGTCGGTCATCACGCCCACGTCCAAGCGAATGTAGGTGGTGGTGCTGGAGCCGAAGCGGGCATAGAAAGAGAGCTGCAAATCTTGGATATCCAACACTTCGGTGTCGATGTTCGGCAGAATACCGATGGCGTTGGGATAATAGTTGTAGAAATAGAGGCAACGGGTGCCGCTGTGGGCATACGTACTGCTGTTATATGAGTAAGGATATTGAGTGGTGGGAGCCGTAACAATTCTGTTCCAACAAGTAGGCAGCGGATAAGAGGTGGTGCCAGCTGTCAGGTCGTTGTCGAAGTCCCAAGTTTGAGGCAGAGTGTTGATACCCACACAAGCTGTCTGGAACATCACAAACGTGTTGACAGATTCCGTGCCATCTCCACAGATAGATTTCACATAGAGATCATATTCGGTGGCGGGTGTCAGGTCAGCTAAAGATGTTTCATTGCCAGAGACAGGGACAATCTCGCCTTCACCAAGAGAGAAACCATGAGGACCATATTCCACGATATATGAGGAAGCGAATCCTTCGCTCCATGCAACATCTGCAGTAGAGGATGTGATATTCGTTACCGTCACGTTTTCAGGCTGCTCACATACAACAGGAGCAACAGAGACATTGGTGATAATGGGTCCAGGTTGTGTACCACTGCTTCCGTCGTTCTTCCATACGAAAACCACTTGTGCGGTGGAGCTGGCATCCGGATTGGCGTTCGGGTTCGGCATGATGGCATCAATGTGCACCGTGTTGCCACCCGTTAGGTTAAACTTGTAAGCGGCAGTTGATGTACTGGTTGATGCAGAGAAATAGTTTGAAAAGTCAAAAGCATTCTGTGCGTATGAGTTGCCAGCCCAAGTAGGAGCCGAGGTGGCAGCAGGATAGGTCACTGTGGGGGGAGCAAAGAAAAGTTTGATATAGTCTGAGGCATTTTCACCTCCAACATTCACATCGAAGCTGATTTGGAACTGTGCATCTTCACCCACGGTGAAAAGCTTGCTGGCCGTAACGATGGAAGTAGTGCTGATATTGTAGCCAGGAGTAGTGCCGTTAGTGGTGACATACAATGCGGTTGCAGTGTCCCCGACAGAACCCATCATCCAAAAATTGGTACAAGTACCGTTGTTCAGCATCCAGTTTTGGTCTGATTCTTCACTGAAATCAGTGGAGTAAGGCAATTCCACAGGAACCATTGTTGTGGCAAAAGTGGAAGGATCACTGGGGGTCTCGGAACCATCGCTACAAACTGAACTCACATACCATACATAATTAGTGCCGGGAGTCAAGTCGGTCAACGTATAGATGTTGTCAGCATCGAGGGAGACATTTGTGGCGGAAGAGTATTCCGTTTCGGTGACCTCTCTGTAATAGACGTTGAAATTACTCACCTCACCAGGATTCCAGGACAAATCCACAGAATAAGGAGTTGCATCTACAAAACTCAGTTGAGTTGGAGCATCACATGCGGGGATAGGCATGACTTTCACATCATCAAAGTACCATCCATAAGTGGTGGTACCTTCTGTGACAACACGACGGATGACGATGTGGTCGTTGCCGGTAGCGGTGAGGCTGTCGAAATCTACTTCATATTTAGTCCAGTTTGTGGAACCGATGCCCACAGCTGTCCAGCTTTTCACCAAGGTGAAAGTAGAGGTGTCTGACAAATCGGTCATGACACCCACATCTACACGACCGTAATAGTTGGTGGTGCCGACAGGTTTCATCCAGAAACTGAGGCGGAGCGTATTGACGTCTTCGACGAATTCCGGAAGAGCCATGTTGACGGGGTTGCTGGCATTGGTAGTGGCAAGCAAATATCCACCGCCACTGTGCGCGGTAGTACTGTTGGAGATATAAGGATAAACGGTCGTACCGCTGGTGTAACTGGTAATGCGTGTCCAGCAGTCAGGGAAAGAATTAGAGGGATAACCTTCAAATCCTTCGAAATAAGGCTCATTTGCGACAGAAATCGCCGTGCACTCCGTGTGGACAGTCGTGCTGATATAGTTGCTCTGCTCAGCACCGCAGTCGTTAGCCACGCGAATATTGTAATAGGTGTTGGGATCTAAACCGAAAATTGTATAAGTTGTGTCCGTAAGGCTCACCACAGAAGCATCCTCATCCCATGAGCCTGAAGCAGGTTTGTATTCAAGAATGAAGTCGGTTGCATCAGAGGAAGCAGTCCAAGTGACATCGACACTTGAAGTCGTAATGTTGGAAACAGAGATGTTAGAAGGGGTTTGGCAACTGGAAATGGTGAAGTGGTAGTAGCGATCCACATCCGGCCATGTGTCAGAGGCGATATGTGCCGTGCTTTGTCCTACATTGTAAAATGCAGCCCCATGGTTGGCGTCAATCAAGACGATGTTGGTGTTGTTCACACACATACCGGGTTGTCGTGCCACAGCAGGGAGAATGGGAGGCAAGTTTGAGGGATATACAATTTGAATTTCGTTAGAGGTTTCGAAAAGTTGTACCTGCCAACGTAACAAAGAGTTACGAGAGCTGGAACTGTAAGTGGAGGTGGCGAATTCAATCACGCATACGCGGTCGGGAGCGGTGCCGAACACCTGATGATACACGAAACCGCTGTCCGTGATGTAACCGTCACAACCCAACATGTTGATCTTCGGGTTGTTGATGTTGGCATTGGAGGCACTGAACGGGGTGGAGTAATTGCCGGTCCCTGTCACTGTGCTGCCGAAACGCAAATTGCCGTCCGAGTTGACGGAAAACTGCGTGTAGTCGGTGCCCGCAAAGTTAAACGTGAAACCGATGTCCGTCACGGAAGAAGCTTTGCTGTCTCCCGTGCCCACGATAATGCTGGTGGTGTCGGTCAGTTGAATCCATTTGGTTGCGTCGGTGCCCGTCGTCATCACATAGTCAGACAACGTTTGCGCAAACCCACTTATGCCCATTGTCAGGGTCATAAGACATAATAGTAGAAACTTTTTCATAATACTGTTATTTAAGTTTGAAATAATTGTTCTAATCATAAAAAATAGTATAGTTTACCCTATAAAAATTTTAGCCGCAAAGATAAACAATCCATTTTGATTGTTGAACTTATCACAAAAATAGTTATCAATAGTTATCAACAATCATTTGTTATTGTTAATCAGAAAATTGAGTGAATAAAGGGATTGTTCCCATGCATCGCACTCTTGTATTTTAACATTTTTTTAGAGTGTGAAAAAGTGGGGAAATGCCCTTTTTTTCGCAAATGTGTATAGTTGAGGCCGATTTATTTTCGTCCGAAATCCGCGGGGATCTCGCCCCAAAGCGGCGTGTTCCACTTGTAGATGGGGGTGGTGTACTCGTTGTTGCGCAGCCAGTTCTCAGCGCGTTGCAGCAGGTCGATGACCTCTTCGTTCTCCTCGGTGGGCAAAATCACCGAATTGTGCTTCTTTTTGCGCACCCACGCGAGCGCGGTCATGCTGTCGGTGTAAATCGGGATGTCGTAGCCCTTCTGCTTGATGAGAGCCAATCCGTGCACGATGGCCAAGAACTCGCCCACGTTGTTGGTGGCACGCGGGAACGGCCCCTTGTGGAACCACTCCTGCCCGGTCTCCGTATAGACGCCACGGTACTCCATCACCTTCGTCACGGAATTCCACGCCGCATCCACCGACAAACTCCGCAAGATAGGCTTCGGCTGGTCTTGCAACAGCAACAGTTGTTTGGCGGAGTTGTTCGGGGAAGGATTCGACTTGTAATACTTCTCGAACCCTTGTTTGAAAGCGGCTTCCGCCTCGGTTTTGTTCTCAAAAGACTTGTACTTAGCGTTTTCGAACTGGAAGACCTGTTGCTTGCAGTCGTTCCAGTTGTCGTAAATGCCAGGTTTCTTTCCCGACCAGACCACGTAATATTTTTGTTGCTTTGCCATCTTCAAATTTGTTATTTTTGCCGCCGATTTTGTCCGAGAATTTTGGACGGCAAAAGTACAAAATTTCAGATATTCGAAACTGTAGAAATAAAACATTGGATATGAGAAAAATACGTTTACAGCAAGGTTTTTGGACGGTTGTGGTAGTTCTGATATTGGCCTCTGTGATGACCTCCTGCGACAGCATCTCAAAGAAGCGTGCTTGCAAGAATTGGTCAGTCATGAAGAACCACCAGTTCCCTGATTCTAACTGGGCTTTTGAGGAAGAGGTGCTGAATTTCGATTTCGACATAGAGGACACCGCCCGATTTTACGAAGTGTCCGTGGCGTTAGTCTTTGACACCAGTGTGGTTGCACTCAAGGACATCCCTCTCTCGTTGACCCTTAAAACACCCGACGGAATGCAATCTGTCTCCAAAAGCCGCTTCCTGCTCGAAAAAGCCAATAATCCGGATGTCAAAATGCAAAATGGCAATGTCGCCGAACTGGAACTGCTGGTTTTTCCGCGCCGCAAGTTCAGGGCTCCGGGCACCTATACTTTGACTGTCTATCGCCGCGCCGAGAAGGCTGATAATTACGGATTTATTAGTCTTGCTACAAAAGTGCAGGCTGTGAAATAAATTTTTTGTATTTTTGCAATTTGTTTTGGAGATAAACTTTTTTAACGGAAGTTTGTCCAATAGAATTATAATTTGTAGCAATTTTTTCATAAAGGATGAAACGGATACCAATACATTGTAAGTGCCTTGTGTTAGGGTTTTTAGCTATGGTGCTCGCCCACGCGGAAGTGCTATACGCCCAGTCTCAGGGGACGGGCAATCGCCAGTTTACCGTAAACAAAGTTCCCATTAAGATGGTTTATGTGAAAGGTGGTGAGATGTCGTTGGGCTGCAATGTTGAGCAAAGCAGCTGCAAGGAAAGCGAACTTCCCGTCCATACTGTATCACTTTCGGACTTCTATATTGGGGAGACGGAGGTGACCCAGGCGCAGTGGATGGCCGTGATGGGTCGCGACAACAACCCGAGCTACCGCAAGGGCAATACCTTGCCAGTGGAGCGTGTGAGTTGGGCAGAATGCCAACGTTTCGTGAATCGCCTGAACAAATTTTTAGCCGCTGAATTACCTCATGGTTACCGTTTCGCCCTGCCCAGTGAAGCGCAATGGGAATATGCGGCTCGCGGAGGCTTGAAAAGCGCGAATTATATCTACTCGGGCGGAAATAACATCGACCAATGTGCCTGGTATTATGACAACAGCAATGAACGTGTTCACGATGTACGAGTGAAAGCTGCCAACGAATTGGGCCTTTTCGACATGAGCGGAAATGTTTGGGAATGGTGTCAGGATTGGTTCAATGAGAATTACTATTCAGAGAATCAGGACTGGAGCGACCCTCTCAATACCCAAGAGGCCACCTATTATGTGTTGCGCGGCGGCAGCTGGAACTACGGCCCCCCATATAACAGATGCTCCTATCGCGATCACGGCAGCATGCACTCCCGCTATGAGGATTGCGGTTTCCGCGTTGCACTGGTGCCAGTTAATTAAGTCGTAACAATACAATGGCAAATAAAAAGCGGGAGGTGAAATCATTCGCCTCCCGCTTCTATATGGGAAATGGGTGCGTTAAAACACGTACTTCACATGCACGCGGATCTGCCAAGTGGATGACAAGTTGTTGTAAATAGACCAGGACGAAGGAGTGTAAGTGTAGTAGCCGTTTTCGTATTTCAGGACCACGTCGTTGTCAAGAATCTTGTAAGCGCCCCAACTGTTGTAGAACAGGTTGGCGATGTTGCGGAAATCGACCCCGACATCGAGGGTTTGCTTGCGACCATTGGGATAGAAGTAAAATTCCTGGGCGATCTTGAAGTCAAAACGGTTTATCCAGGGTGCGAGGCCGCAATTACGCTTCGAATAGGTGCCTCTGTGTTTGCTCAGGTAGTTGTCGTTGCAGATGAATTCCTCGAAAGCTGCGCGGTTTTCCTCGGAGGCAAAAGGCATATTCGCCAGCTCCTCGGCAGTGGGAATGTACATCAACTGAGGACTTGTCAAGCCGCTGACATTCTCGATGAGGTAGGAGCGGTGTGACTGGAAGTACCCGTCGTAGATGCCTATGTTTAAACCTTCGTAGAAGAGTGCGAGCTTGGTGGCTGTGCGTTTTCCCTCATTGATGACATAGCCGATGGAGGTGACTACGCGGTGAGGTGACACATATCCGGTGAGTCCGATTTCAGGACTGTTGCAGTCGTTCACGTTCGGGGTGTTGGCAAAGCTGGAGACTTGATCCCCGAAGCCGTCTGACAGGGCGGTGGCTTGGCTAAGCGTGTAGGCTGCCATCAAATGCAAACCGAAATCAAAGTCTTTGGTTAACTGTGCGGTAAGGGATACATACTGGCCATGGAGGCGTTTTTCGTTGTAGAGGTAGTATCCGCTCATATAAGAGCCCTCACTGTTGGTGATGCCTTCGCTCACGTATCTCGTGCGAGCTTCAGGTTCTCCAGGCAGTTGCACGGTGCCATCTTCGGTATAACCTAACAATTTGGCATACACTTCGTTGAAATTATACGAATAGATACCTTCGATGGTAGCCTTGATGTCGCCCGGAATCACAAAATCAAGGGCTAAAGATGATTTCCAAGCAGTGGGCATCCGGAGGTCCTTAGCCAAGATGGTGGCATTGGTGGGTGCTGGAAGATTGCTCTGAGTGTAGAGACTGCTGTTATGAACGCTTTGGATAATATTCTCCAAATTCGGGTCAAATTCAACCACAGCTTGATTTGTTGACAAATTGGCTATGTATTGGTACTGTAGGCAGTTGGAGTTTCCTGCGGCGCTCACTAACCAAACGTTCGGGATGCGGCCCATAAAAAGACCTGTACCGCCACGGAGGATGAGCTTGCGTTTCTTCGTGATGTCCCAGTTGAAGCCGATGCGCGGCGAGAAGTGAAAATCGTTTTGAGGATAATCTGCGGTGCTGAGTCCGGCGAAGGAGCTGGTGGGGTGGGCGGCCGCTATCTGGTCGAATTCTGCATTGCGGTTGTCGAAGGGGAAGCGGATGAAGGGCATCTCGATGCGCAATCCCGCAGTGAGCTTGAAGAACTTGCTGAACTCTATGTCATCCTGCGCATAAAGGGAGACTTGGGAATAGTCGAAAGTTGGATAGACCTGCTTTGTGGGGGTCTCGGAGTTGGCGTGGGTGATCATGAAGAGCGACGGTCCGGTGGCGCCCGGCACATCGTTGACGTCATCTAAGAAGGATTGCCACGAGTCATAGACATACCAGCCAGCACCGCCTTGCAAGAATCCGTTCATGATGCGGTTCCACTCAACCTGTGCTCCTGCCAAAATGTTGTGAATCCCCGTTTTGTAGTTGAATTCATCGACAAGGGTGAAGGTGTTGACGCGGCGTAAGTTGCCGTAAGTGAACGGGTCGGGACCGAACGTGGTGAAAGTGGCCAGTTGGGTGCTGCCGTCAGCTGCGGTGTAAGGTTCCAGAATGTCCACCGTCGGGAAGAGGTCGCCAACGAAGGAACGCGGCTCGTTCTGCCGCGACCAAGTGAACCGTGCGATGTTGTTGGCACGACCGTTCAGCATGTGACTGTTGAGTTCTGCCGTCATGCTGGTGAAATTAAGAATCTGACGGTATCGCGACGATTCAAAAGGCATCGCATATTGGCTGTTGCGGCCGGCATTGTTGCGATTGACTGTGTATAATGTTCCGTTAGAAATAAGGGAAAGATTGGAGCCTCCGAGCGGACTGACAGAGCTGGTTGGGGTTTTGGCATCGGAGAAATGGGTGTGAGAAACACGAAATGTGAGGTTGTTGTAATCGTTGATGCGCCAGTCTAAGCGAGCGAATATCTTGTAGTCAGGCGTGGTTACCGTATAGTCCTGAAAACGACCGGGGTCGTAGTTGAGCTTGTTTTGAAGGAAACGCCGTATATCGTTCATCTGATCCACGGTGGGACGGTTTAATCCTGTACTTCCCCCGTATTCTTGACTTTCGTCAGTGCGTGCATTCGAGATAGAAGCTGCCTCGTTATCCATCGTGTATTCTCCGTTCAGGAAAAAGAAGAGCTTGTCTTTCACGATTGGGCCACCGACGGTGAATCCCATGTTGTTGTTGAGCGTGGGAACAGTTCTCAACGAATAGTTGAGCACACGTTTGCCCTGCATTTCGCTGCTGGTGAAATAACCATAAACAGAACCTTGCCACTCGTTGGTACCGTGCTTGGTGACCATGTTGATGGAACCGCCTAAGAAACCGCTGTGTCGAACGTTGTAGGGGGTGAGGTTTACACTAATTTGGTCGATACATTCGAGAGAAATCGGAGTGCCACCTGCTGGTAGGCTCGAACCAATGCCAAAAGAGTTGTTGAAGGAGGCTCCATCCACCGTGACGTATGAACCGCGGTAGTTGGCACCTCCAAAAGCTATGCTAGAGCTGGTTGATACACTCTGCGGGGTGAGTCTCAACACATCGTACATGTTGCGACTCACAGAAGGAAGCATCTCTATCTCTGAGCTGTTGATGAGAATGCCTGTGCCCGAACGGTTAATGTTCATCGAGGAATGCTCGCCATCGTTGAAGACGGTCACCTCTTCGATACGCTGGGGAGAACGAATCAACACCGCATCCACCACAACAGTCTCTCCGATAGGAGCATCAACTTTTTGAATGACAATAGGTTGGTAGTTGAGACGTTCCACTCTAACCGTGTAGGGACCGCCAACTAATATGTTGTTGATGACATAGTTGCCGTTCTTGCCCGTGAACACGTAGTAATGCGTGCCGGTGGGCTCATGTATAACGGTGACTACAGCGTCAGGAATGGGGTTTTTACCGTCGCTGATGTTGCCAGAAATGGCAGAGGTGGTGCTTTGCGCCATCAAAGATATAGAGAAAAGAAGACAACAAAATGTCACCAGAAATATTTTCAAGTCGCTTTTTCGTAGTTTGATTTTGCTGAAAAAGTGTAAAATTCGAACCATAATTGTCTATTAATTCAGAATGAACAAATACAATATAACGCATTAAATACCAATATTATATGGGGTACAATACCCCATATAATACGAACGGTGCCTAATAGACGACAAAATTAAAAAAAAAACTTAAAGAAACAACAGCTATTTTGCTATGTCAAATTATCTGCCTCCGCCTTGTCCGCTGCTCTCGCTGGCGGCGCCTTGGCGTGCCTGATTCTCCAACTCCATCTTGCCGAAACGTAGCGTGAAGCCCAACGCCACTGTACGGGAATTGTACTTGTATGTGCCGTGCGACACATAGTAAGGACTGTCGTTGTCGTAACCCCAACTGTTCCAGTTGAAGATGTCGTTGGCGTTCAGATAGACTGAAAGTTTCTTGTCGAAGAAGTCGCAGCGCAGACCCGCATTGATGCTGTAGTGGGCGTGGGTGCTGCTGAACAGGGAAATCGAAGGCGAACCGTAGTAGCCCGACACGTTGATTTCCAGACGTTTCCATAATTTGGCCCATACACTCATGTTGAAACTGTAAGACCACATCTGCTGCTTATAGAATTCGTTGTCGTACATCGTTTCTATGTATCGGTGATAGACGTTGGCGTAGAGGCGTATGTTGAACATGGCGTTCGGGCGGTACATGGTGTTGACCTCCAAGCCGGTGTTCATCGCCTTGCCCACATTTACGGGATAGGTGAAGGAAACCTGACGGCCGTAAATCTCGTGGTAGGCGGGCACCGTGATTTCGTCGATGTCGCGGGTTTTGGCGCGGTAGTAGAGCGTCACGCCCACAGAACCGAACTTTTCCCAGTATTTCTGCCAACCCGCTTCCACGGAATGTGTCAGGATGGAGTTCAGGTCGGGGTTGCCGCCGTAGAAACTCTCCTCACCGTAGGTCACAAAACGAGTGAGATTTTCGGCTTCAGGGTTGCTGCTGCGGAAGGTGTAGCTCAAACGGAAGTTGTGCATCGATTTGGTGCGGTAGGATAGGTGCAGTGACGGGCGCACGTGGAAGAAATGCCGCCGCACAGCGAAAGTGTCAGGCACGATTTCGGGATAAAGTATGCTGGTGTAAGTGTGCTCCAAGCGCACACCGGGCTTGATAGTGAAGTTGCCGAATTTTTGCTGCAACGTGAAAAACACCTGATTCTCAACCTCCGGCGACCGGCTTCTGTAGCTGCGCATCTCATCTCTCACCCATACCCCTTCGTTCAGAGTGTCCAAATAGTCGTATTCGTTGGAGAGCGAGAATCCACCGTAATAACCAACTGAAATTTCGCCGTTTTCAGAGTAAGGACGGTTGTAGGTCAACTCCGTGTTGGCATCAAAAGAGCCGCTGCGGTTACTTTCATCCATAAACCGCGTATATTCGACTGGCGAGAGGTAGAATTTGTCGGTTTTGCCAATATTTCCCCATCCCCAGCTACTTCCATTGATGTCTAAGGAGAGGTTGTGCCCGTTTTGGTCGAATTTGTGCAGATAATAGAGCCCGAAGCCTGCCCAATGACTTTTACTTCTGCTGGATGAAGACGATTTGTATTGTGTTAGGGAATTTTCCAGATACATCTCGCGGTTGGTTTCGGAGTAGCCGTTGAATTTGCGCAAACTCGGCCAATAACCGCCCCACAACGAGATGCTGTTCATGCTGTCGATTTCATAACTGAGGTTGAAATGGAGCCCGCCTCCGAAATTGTGGCCTCTGGAATAGGTGGAGTCTTTCTCGAAACTCACCGTGTCTCGGCCTTCCAACCCGGGTTGGAAGATGGTGATGTCGGACATGTTTTGGTATCGGTCCATCGAATAGGAAAAGTTGCTGTAGAGGTTGATGGAGAGTTTTTCGTTGCTCCAGACGTATGAAATCCAAGGGCTTGCATACGGTTTGATGGAGGCATTGGCACCGAAGCTGATGAACTGGTTCTTCGTCACCTTGGTGGTGGTCACAATGTTGATGATACCATCGGCTTTGGAACCGTAACGCGCTGATGGATTGGTGATGACCTCCACGTGGTCGATGCTGTTGGCGGGCATCTGCTGGAGATAGGTCTTGAGGTTCTCGGCGTTCATGTGCGACGGTTTGTCGTTGATCCAGATTTCCACACTGGAGGTGCCGCGCAGGGTGACGTTACCCTCCACATCCACGGAGACACCCGGCGCGTTTTGCAGCACGTCAGAAGCGGTACCGGTCTGCACCGTAGGGTCTTCGGCCGTGTTGTAGTAGGTCTTCTCGCCGTCCACGGCAAACAACGGCCGCTCGCCCTTCACTACAATTTCGCTCAAAGAGGTGGTGCCCGCCTTGATGGCTATTGTTCCTAAATCCATGTTTTGGTTCACGGATAGTTGTTTCTCATAGTTTTCGTAACCAACGAAATAGACAACCAAACGGTAGTTTCCGTTGGGAACCATCTTCAGCTCGAAAACGCCCTTGTCGTTGGCGGCCGTGTGGGCCACCATCACGCTGTCGCTCAAGCGCAGCAGACTCACGTTGGCGTATTGCATGGGCTTCTTGGTGGTTTCGTCCTGCAAACTACCGGTGACGGTGTTCTGTGCAAAAACCGACATGCTGACGACCAATAGGGTCAGCAGAATCCCTGTTACTCTTCTTGTTTGGCTTTCCTGATGTCTCATATCGTTGAATATTAAATGGTTACTCTTTATTGTTGAGCTTTAAATAAAATTTGCAAAAATATATAAAATCCCTACGCTCAAACATCATCATATACAATCACAATCTTTAGACACAAAACATTGTCATTTACTACAATAATTTATAGACGAATGAATACTATAATCGTGCCGATTTTGTAATTTGTTGAATATGAGTGTTTTATATAAATCAAAAAAAGGTTGCCCGTCAAATATTTGGACAACCCTGTTTGTTTTTCATACACATAGGAATCGCAATCGCTCACTCTATGCTGATTAAATATTTGGGTGTTTAACGTATTACCTCCTTAACTACCAACCTGCTTCTATAACCAATAACCGTTATTCTTCAATGGCGAATTTCGTCATGAAGACTTGGGTGGCACCGATGCCGGAGGCGTAAAAAGAGTCGTTGTCATGGAAATCCACGATGCGGAGCAACTGCTTGGAGTCGTGGATCACGCGTTGGGTTAGCTCTTGGTCGGGAGTGAGGCGCATCAGCACGCTCTTGTTGTTGTCTTTGTATTTAAAGCCGCCGAGGTTGCACATCACATCTTTGCCAGGGTAGGGGATGTTCTTGGGGTCGTCGTTAAACACGAAATACATGTCGTTGTGGTGTGCGAAGGCAGTGTAAGACATGTTGTAAGTGCGCCAGTCTTTGGTGGGTCTGATTCCCAGATTGAACCCCTGTTGCTTCTCCACCATGGTGAAATTGGCAGTGCCGTTTGGCAGGAAAGTGGAAACCAGGATATTCTTGGTGAGCAACTGGTAGTTGTAGCTGCGCATTTGAGGGTCGTAGATCTCTTTCAAGAACTGATGTTCGCCGCAAAGCACCAGACTGCCGTTGTCCAATTCGAAGATGTTGTCCGCACTAATGGAGTATTGTTGGTTGCCAAGTACGGTAGCGAAACGCGCCCATGCCGCCTTTTCCACGTAGTTGTCGCTGAAGTTAAAGTGCCGCACGTCCGTGATGTTTTCCGAACTGTTGTCGAATTTGTAGATGAAGTGGCCGTTGGAATTGGAGGCGGTGTTCGTCATGGATTCGGTGAAATAGCCGGCCACGGCAATGTTGCCGTCTTTGAGCACCTTGGCGGTGAAGTTCTGCGGGGTGCCGAAGTCAACGCTCTCGCTGGAAAAACTGATATCGTCGTTGTTTGCGCGGATCATTATGAATTCGACATCGGAGATGTTCTTTCCTTTCATCTGGCAGGTGTAGGCCGGCAAATAGATGTTCCCGCTGTTATCGACCACCATCTCGCCCAGAGAGAAGGTTCTGCCGCTGAAGTCGGGGGTGATTTTGCCGCTCCACACGAACTCTCCTTCGTTGTTCACCACCACGGCGAAGAGGTTCTCCAGCTGGCTGTTCTTGCCGGTGACCGTCACTAATGCGGCCAATAGATTGCCGTCGGGTGATTTGGTCGTCTTGTAATCCGGCCAGTATTTCGAGTTGGCAGAAGTGGTCACGGAGTTGTTGTCGGTCAGTGTCGCTGAGTTGTCTGATTTGTCCAAACGGAGGATGCTGAAAATCACTTGGTCGCCTTTCTTGTTCAGGCTGTTATACAGCAGGACGATGTTGTTGTCGGAGACCAGTCCGCCTAACAGGTTGTGCTGCTTGTCCACCTTGACGGCAATGTCCGATTTGTTCATCGAGTTCTTGTCCAGCATGTAAATGTGGTCCGTGAAGTTTTTTTTCTCGTGTCCCGTGTTGAGGTAGTAGTAGATCTGGTCGGCATCTTGACCGACGGAGGTGCCAGAAATGATATATCTCTTCAACCATGTGTTGGAGTATGGTTCCGAAAGCACCACGCTCTGCGCCATCAAATTCGCCCCGAAGGCGACAAAAAGGAAGAATAAAAGGTTTCTTTTCATTGTTTTGATATTTTATTGTTAATATAATTTCCTGTTAATCAAAATGTTAAAATTTTATTCAAAACTTAATACATTATTGCATTTCGTTGTTGCGAATATACAAAAATTCTGAAACTACAAATATAGGACACAAAAAGTCCAAAAGGTTGCAGCTTGTTGAAAATTTTTTTTTAATGATAAGGACGACTGTTCCTGATTGCTTGCGGGACAGGATGCGTTTAAATAGAAAAAAGAGACGCGGTATCCGCCACGCCTCTTTAATCTTACTATCCACGTTTCGTGGGTGTATATTAGTGGGCTTATAATTATACGCCCCTACTTTCTCACCTTCTTCACAAACTCTTCCACTTCCGGCACTCCGCCTTGATAGACGAGGTAGCCGTCGTAGGGTTCGCGCTTGGTGATTTCGTCGTTGATGGGGGTGAGCATCAGCTTCTTCACGTCTTCGCGTTTTTGGCCGCTGTCCTTGGTCAATCCTAACGCCCAGCCGAGCTTGATGTAAGAGCTCTCCGCCAGCATGTTGTCGGCGGGGATGATGCCGCGCGCCATCATGTCGCGGCCGGTGTCATAGACGAACATGTGGGTGTAGCCCCAGATGGTCTGCACGCTCATGTACTGGTGCACGCCGGCGTCAGTAGCTCTCTGTATGGCCTCGAACATGCCCTTGTTGACGTGGCCTAAACCGGTGCCGTTCCATACGATGCCTTTGTATCCGTTGTCAACCAAGGCGTCCAGCACGTCGGGTTTCATGCCCGGGTAGTAGTAGAGGATGGCCACGCGGTCGTCGAACGTCGGTACGATGCGGGTGACGTTCGGGTCGTTGAGGGCCAAGCTGCGCTTGTAGTCCTCGTAGTTGGTGATGACCTCCACTTTACGGTGCTGTTCGCCTTTTCTGCGGTGGTTATAGACCTCCTTGATAGGCTGAACGCCGTCTTTGCGGTTCACAGTGGCTAACGGTGTGTCGCCGATGGTGCGGAAGGTGGAACGGTAGGAGCTGTGCATTTTGCGTACGCGGGTGCCGCGGTGCAGGAAGCCGTAGTCGTCGCTGGTGGGACCGAACATGCAGACCATCACCTCGGCAATGTCACCGTGACCGGCAGCGGTCATGGCGTGCATGAGGTTCAAGGCCGCGTCGGAACTCGGACGGTCGGAGCTTCTCTGCGAGCCGACCAATACCACGGGCATCGGCAGGTTCTGGCACATGTAGGTCAGTGCGGTGGCGGTGTGCGCCAATGTGTCGGTGCCGTGGCCGATGACGATGCCTTCAATGCCCTTGTTAATCTCATCGCCAATCTTGTTGGCCAACGCCTTGTACTCTACAGGCGACATGTTCTCGGAGAAGACGGCGAAGACTTTCTCGGTCTCCAAATTGCAGATGTCGGCCAATTCGGGGACCGCGCCGTACAACTCGCCGGGAGAGAAGGCGGGGATCACCGCGCCGGTACGGTAGTCGAGGCGGGAGGCGATGGTGCCGCCGGTGCCCAACAGCTTCACGTGCGGCAATCCGGGAGTATAGGGGAATTCTTTTTCCGGAATCTTGAATACAGGCTGCGGGTCGCGCTCGCCCTTCATGTCGGTGATCGTCTCTATATCGATGCCGATGTTGTAGCCAGTGGCCACCTTCATCACGATGTGAATGTCGTCGGTGTTTTCGGCACGGGGCAGGATTTTGCCCGAGAAGTGTCCGCGGGTGGTCTCCACTTCGGCTTTGTCCCACACGTGAACGTCGTATTTTTTGAGCATTTCCAGTGCTCTGCCTTTATACCCTTGGAATGTTACTTTGTCGTTATTTTCTTCCATATTTTTTCGTTTTTGTTTGTTCCCAGGGCTCGCTACGCTCACCCTGGGTTGACTCGTGTCGGGCTTGCAGCCCTTTTGGGATTGTTTTGTTTCCAGGGCTCGCTACGCTCACCCAGGGTTGACACGTGTCGGGCTTGCAGCCCTTTTGGAATATGTTTGTTAATTTTGATGGGCTAATTCAGTGAATGCGGCGTTGCCGACGGCATGTTGACGGGCGCTGCCGAGGATGTAGTTGCGCTTGTCCTCGTCGGTGGTGCGCTTGCGACGAGGCTGGAAAACATTGGCTGCAGCATTCAGTTGCGACATGATTTCCTCTTTCGTACACTTGCGGTAATTGGACAACTTCGTCAGTTCTGCGAAATCGCTGGCCGGGTGCTCGAACATCAGTTTGAGAAAGTCGGGCGCGATGGAATTATCCAGACCTTCTTGTTTCAGATAAGCGAAGAGGTCATAGATGCGGTCGATGTAGAAGGGGATTCTGCCATACTGGCCGTGCAGGTGTTTGAGTCTATGACCGAAGAAGGTGCCGAGATATTTAGGACAGATATCCAACTCCTTGACAATCTGCTTGATGAGAGGGAAGAAGTTGTGCGTGAAGATGTACTTGAAACAGTCTTCCGGCACGCCCCAGGCGACCATCCGCGCGTAGCGATCGGAGACGGCGTCAGGGATGTTTTTGCGCAAATTCTCGATGTAGTCGTTGGTCAACGGGATGGGTGCGGAGTCGGTGTCGGGGTACATGCGGTCGGCGCCGGGCAGCACGCGCTCGAAAATGGTGGTGCCGTCGGGCAGGGCCTTGCGAGTTTCCTGCGGCACCCCGTCGAAAGTCATCAAGGCACGCTCCTCAATGACTTCCAGAGCGGTTTTCACGTCGTCCTCGGGTGCCCAGAAAATAATCTGCGCGTCGTTGTCGCTGGCGTTCAACGCTTTGGCGGCTTTTTCGAAGACGCTGCGGCTCACCACGTCTTCCAGATCCTCGCTGGTGGCCATGTTCGGACGTTCAAGGCAGGCGATGACTTTCAGTCTGTCCGCGAAATCGCAGTAGAAGGGATGTCCGGGTTGGGTGAAATGGGAGAGCAAGCCTGCGAACTGCGGCAGGTTGACGGCATAGACCTTCGCACCACCCTTGATAGCGTCGGTTATGGGGTCGAAGTAGAAATGGAACTGCTTGGGATCCAGTTCTGTATAGCTCATTTTCCAATCGTCTTTGCTGATGCGGGCTTTCAGTTTCTCGCGGATGGCGAGCAGTGCCCACTGACGGAAGCACTCCACGTGGGTGACCTCAGGAATCCATTTGGTGTGCGCCACGCCCTTCACCTCGATACGGGTGCCGCCGGTGCAGCTCACGTTCACGTCCTCGCGGCCCGCGCCGATGCCCGTGCGCACGCGGCCCGTGCTGCGGTTCAGGAAGCGGATGTAGTTACAAGCCTCCTCCACCTCGTCAGGATTCACCATTTCGGGGTAAGTCACCGTCTCGATGAGCGGCATCCCCAGACGGTCAGTGCGATAGACACGCGTATGCCCGATGTCGGAAACCTCGCGGCAGGCATCCTCCTCCACACTGAGCTGGATGAGGCGCACCTTCTTGTTGCGCAGCTGGATTTCACCATCAATGCCGAGGATGGCTGTTCGTTGGAAACCGGTCGGGATGGAACCGTCGAGGTACTGTTTGCGGGTGATGTGCACCTCGCCCACGATTTTGAGCTTGGAGGCGAGGGCGATTTCAAGGGCATATTGCAATGCCTCGGGATTGATGGGGAACGGAGGAGTGTCATCGACCTCGTAAGTGCACGCCGTGCGGTGCGCGATGCGGTAGATGATGTTCTTGCGTGTCTTGAACTCCATGAGCGCGGTGCCGTCATATTCGCCCATCTCGGAGAGGGTGGGGCGCATGTGGCGCAGCAGCTCCGCGTCGTATTGGTCCGGCTTTTGGAAAATGCCGGCGGGGCAGCGGCAGAAGAGCTTCTCCTTGGTGGCTAACTGCTGGTGGACCTCCAAACCCGACATGAACCCGATGCGGTCGTAGTCGGCCTGGGTGGCCTGCTTGCGGTCAACATAGCCGATGGCTTTTCTGCTGGCCTCGTAATTTTCTTGTGGATTGATAGTTTGCATTCTTGTCCTTATTTGTTAGTACTATTGTCCATGTACGCCCAACATTGCGCTTCGCTTATGTGGGGTTAATTGCGCTTCGCGCGTCTTGCCTCTCCGAGGCTGCTCAAGGAAAGAGTTTATATTATTGCCTTTTGCCTGTTCCCTGTTGCCTCTTCAAAAAACAGCGGCAAAGATAGGAAATAATTTTTTTTGTTTGAAAAGGGATTTGCGGATTTTTGTTGCGATTTTTTCTTTTTTTGACATTTTTTCTTAAGTCAAATGTTCATTTCTTTAGAAAAAGACATTGTCTTGGAACGTTTTTTGTTTTTGTAATATATTGATAATCAAATGGTTTTGCCCCCCCCGAAATAACAAAAAAAATGATGACAAGATGGTGGAGTTCATTTTTTTTGTATAATTGCAACGTCATATATACAGTTATGTCTATAAGACCTCACATAGTCTGAATATATGCTTCAAAAAGAGAAATCAAGAGGTCTAGTTAAAAAAAATAACATTATGAAAAAGTTAGTCACATTTTTGATGATAATGATCCTGTTTGCGACGTTGTCTGCACAAACTGTCACGCTTACCTTCACCGCTCAGGATGCTTTTGGACAATATGTTCAGATTGATAGAGTGGTGGTTACCAACCAGACAAAAGGATGGGAGGAAATCATCCAGTGGCCCGACACTACTTTCCTCATGCAGAACTCGTTGGGGGTGGATGATTATTTGGGAAAACGCGAGTTTGCCCTTTCGCAGAACAATCCCAATCCGTTTGTCAGCACCACTGATGTGGAGTTGGAAGTAGTCGATGAGGGAAACGTGTCTATAGAAATTTCCGATATTAACGGCCGACTCGTAGGCGCAAATCAGTATTCGTCCATGCAACCTGGCATCCATCGTTTTCGTGTGAGTATGGCTAATGGAGGCTTGTATGTGTTGACCGCCCGTCAAAATACGAAAACCTCTGCTATCAAGATGGTTTGCAAGGAAGGTGGCGCTTCTAACACCATTGATTATTTTGGAGATGTTCCGGTTAACTCCATCGTCCTGAAAGCCGGCACCGCTAACCCATTTGAATACGGCGATGAAATGCAGTATGTGGCTTATGCACATGCGGGAAACACAGAAGTGGCAAGCCTGCCTCTCACGCAAGTGCAACTTGAACCGCAAAACATTGTGCTGTCGTTTGCAGGTGCCGTCGCCAGCGACAGTCTTCCTTGTCTGGGTGCGGCCACGGTGACAGATCATGAGGGCAATGTATATAATACGGTGCGTATCGGCGCGCAATGCTGGACACGGGAGAACATGAGATGCACTACATCTCCGAATGGCTATTTGTCTTTTGGTTGTGCTGATACATCTGATAGCTATAATTCCAGCAATTATGTGCCATATTACTACGACTACACGCAATCTGGCATACCCTTTGAGGATAGAGGACTTCTGTATAATTGGGCAGGAGCGATGGATACCATATCGACGGATTATATTACAGAATCGTTTACAGGTCGTCGCGGCATTTGTCCGGCTGGTTGGCACGTGCCGAGCCAGGCTGAATGGGATACGTTGTCGATTTATTTGGCCTCCAATAATGAATACCAGTGTGGCACCCTTAGTTACAACCATATTTCCAAATCTTTGGCTTCGCAAAATTTCTGGGCTAGTTCCTTGTGCTATTGTGGACCGGGAAATGACCAGACAGCGAATAATGCCACGGGTTTTACTGCTGTTCCGACAGGCAGCTATTTTTGGTTTACGACGTATAATTACTGTAGCAAAGGCGCCTATTTTTGGGCATCTACAAGCCGAAGCAATGTGTTAGCGGGAAACATTATTATGACTTGGGAAGATTCTTTCTTAGGAATGGGTGATCCAGGTAAGGATCGCGGTCTCGCCGTCCGTTGTCTCCGCGATTAGTTCGATTCACAATTTATCATTCATAATCAAGGCGTGGCTGATGGCTGCGCCTTTTTTTGTGATTTGGAAATAATAATTTAACAAATATTTGTTAAATTATTATGAGGTAAAAATACAATATGCTGATTTTCAATATAATAAAAAATTTTCTCAAACATTGATATGTGATTATATTTGTTGTATCTTTGCGGTCTCAACGAAAAACTAAAAGAGATGGAAAATTTAGATCCCATTCAAGAGGCTCGGAGGTATGTGAGCAACGCGGAGGAAATCATCCAGAAATCCAAGTATGATCCGCTGACAAAACTCTATAGGGACAAAAAGTATGTCCGTATTGCCGGCGACACTTTGTGGAAGGGTTGCTTGATCGCCCTTGATGCCGTGTTTCCAATACGCAAGGGCAAGGGGCGCCCGTCGATTGAAAAGTACAAAGAGGCGGCTGGCAAGCGCGACCGAACACTGCTAAATCTCGTGAACACAGGATACGAGATCATGCATTTGTATATGGGATACGATGGCTGCAAAAGGAAAAAGATCTGTGATGAGGGTTTTGATATGGCCAACGACATTATTAATCGCTGCGCCATGCTGCTTCCCGCAACGGTGTGTGCGTGACTATTGCCTCTTTTCTGCAAAGAACCTCTTTAGTATTTCCCCACACTCTTCCTCCAGCACCCCTTTCCGGACCTCCGCTTTAGAGGGGAATTTGCCGTCGGTATAGACGCTGTAGCCGCGTTTGGGGTCGGAGGCACCGAACACGAGGGTCTTCACCTGCGCGTGGGCGATGGCACCGGCGCACATGAGGCAAGGTTCTAAGGTTACGTATAGTGTGCAATCTTGTAAGTATTTGGCTCCTAAAGCGTTGGCGGCTCCCGTGATAGCCATCATCTCAGCGTGTGCGGTTACGTCTTTCAGGGTTTCCGTAAGGTTGTGCCCATTGGCAATCACTTGATTGTCAAGCACAACGACTGCACCCACGGGGATTTCATCCTCCGCGTAGGCGTCTTCCGCCTCGTTCAGGGCGATGTGCATATAATATTCGTCGTTTAATTCCATAATGTATCGATTGGGTGGCTTGTTCTTAATTGCCCAGGGGTTGCGCTTCGCTTACCCCTGGCTACCAAGCTCTTGCCCCTAACGGGGCTGCTCAAGGAAGCATTTTTATATTACTACCCCGCTTCTATAATAGAAAGGGAATTGGGGTCGCCCGTACCTAACTACTAACTGCTAACTGCTAACTCGCAGATCCCCGCCAGGGCACACCCGTCGCAGTGCGGCTTGCGGGCGGTGCAGACGTAGCGGCCGTGGAGCAGGAGCCAATGGTGCGCACGGGAGATGTACTCCTTGGGAAAGTGCTTAACGAGCTCTTTCTCAACGGCTTCTGGGGTCTTAGCGGAGTCGGGGACGAGTCCGAGGCGGTGCGAGACTCGGAAAACGTGCGTATCGACGGGCATCGCAGCCTGATCGAAGGCGAAGGCTAATACCACGTTGGCGGTCTTTCGGCCCACGCCTGGAAGCTTCGTCAGCTCGTCTATCGTGCAAGGAATCTCGCCGCCGAAGTTACTGACGGCCATTTGCGCCATCTGCACGAGGTGCTTGGCCTTGCTGTTGGGGTAAGATACTGATTTGATGTACGTTAAAACCTCCTCTTCGGTGGCTTTCGCCAAGTCGGAAACAGTAGGGTAGGCGGCGAACAATGTAGGAGTGACCATGTTGACACGCTTGTCGGTACATTGTGCCGCTAACATCGTGGCCACCAAAAGCTCGTATGCACTGCCGAAGTTTAACTCCGAAGCTACATCGGGCTGCGTTTCCGAAAAATATTCGACAATGAATTTGTATTTATCTGATTTTCTTGCCATTGACTTATCTATTCTATTGCCTGTTGCCTATTGTCTAACCTCAATCGTCACTGTTCTGTATGAAATAAGCGGTGACTGCCTCCAAATAGGTCTTGGAGATGGGAATCTGTTGCAACCCAGTCTCGCCGAAATCAAGGTATGGGCCGTCTTTATCCTTGCGCAAGAGCATAATATTGGCGAAATTGACCAAATAGCTGCGATGACAGCGCACAAAACCATATTTTTCCAATTTTTCCTGCTGTTTTTTCAAAGTGCTGCGCAGGGTGAAACGCTCAGTGTTTTCCTTATTTTTATAATAGATGTTGACGTAGTTTTCAGCGGACTCTATATAGTATATAAGGTCAACTCGTAGTGAGAGTTGTAGCTCGTCTTTTTCGTCGAAGAAGTTGATGATTCGGTTGTTGGCGGGTTGCACTTCCGGAGCAGGCTCTGTGACTATCTCTTTAACCGTCTGTTCTACAGCGGGTTCTGATGCTATTGAGGAGGTAACGTGGTTGTCGAGAATAAAGTCGTCGCTGGAAAAGTCATTGTTAAAGGTCATCTCCTCTTCAAGAGTTTGAGAAGTTGTTGTGACTTGTTGATTTTGAACTGATTCTAATTCGGATATTTTTTCATCCTTGAATCTGGAAGAGAAGTAAAGATGCGTGATGATGGTAGGAATGATAAGGATTGTGGGTACAAAAATAACAGCGCGGGTGAAGATTTCGGAGAAGTCGCGTGTGTCGCCAACTGCAAAGTGGACGATGATAGCGTATAGGAACGCGATAAAGAAGACCTCTACGATTAACCAAGAAGAGTATTGTAAATAGTTGAGTGTGTTGCGTTTATAATATTGATACATGATGAATTTGCTGAGCATCATGATGATGGTCCCTCCGCTGACGATAATCAGAGTGTTGGTGAAAAGTTTTGCGCGAGAATAATGCAAGATATTGTACCATGCCCCTTGGAATGGGGTGAAAATATTGACAAATAGTAGGGAAAAAAAGAACACAAATATCAAGTAGAAGGTGATATTGTCCTTCGTGACATAGTATTCGGGTATCTTTCGTTCCATCATTATTCCAGAAATAATTTGCAAAAATAGTATTTTTTCAAACATGTTATACGGCCGATCTCGGATTTTGTCCCTAATAGACGATTTTCGTCCCGCAACAGTCGGTTTTGTCCCACAAAGGAGTGTGCTAATCACAATTTTAAGTTTTATTAAGAAAAATGTGGTTTTTTTGCAGCCTGAAATTTTAGACAAAACCCTATGGAATTAAAACGTATCTATGACATCATGCTCCGCTACGAGGAGCGTCATCCGAAGACGAAGATCGCTTTGTCCGGCAAGTTAGCAAAGAACAAATGGAATGAATATACCCCGCAGTTGTATAAGAAGACCGCTAATGAGTTGAGCTGTGCATTGTTGGCGAAGGGTATCCAAAAGGGCGACAAGGTGGCGGTGATTTCCACCAACCGTCCCGAATGGACCATCACGCAAATGGCGGTGACGCAAATCGGTGCCGTGCTCGTACCCATCTATCCGACTATCACCGAGGAAGATTATCGCTATATTCTCCATCATTGTGAAGCCAAGTTGGTGATCATGGAAGGCGAAATCGTGATGCGTAAAATTCAGTCGGTGGCCGACAAATTGCCCCAGCTGAAAGATATCTACACCTTCGCCGACCGTAAAGAATATCCTTATTGGGATCAGTTAATCGCTTTAGGGAAAGAGAATTACGACGAAGGCAAACTTCAGGAACTGCGCGCTGGCGTCGACGAAAAGGAGTGCGCTATGATCATCTACACTTCAGGTACCACAGGCACCCCGAAAGGCGTGATGCTTTCCCATTACAATATCATGTCTCAGATCGAAAACCTGAAACAAATCCCCTCGAAGTGGTCGAAGAAAGGGTTGAGTTTCCTCCCTTTGTGCCACGCTTACGAAAATATGATAGTGCTTCTGTATCAGTATCTTGGCATGACAGTTTATTATGTTTCCAACCTGGCCACGATTGCAGAGGCGATGCGTGAGGTGCATCCGACGATGATGACAGCAGTGCCGCGCGTGCTGGAGAAATTCTACGAAAAAATCGAGGCTTCCGGCAAAGCCAAAACGGGTGCAGCACGCAATATTTTCGAGTGGGCTGTTAAAATAGCGTTGAAGTACAAGATTGAGCCGGAAGATCGATCCGCGATTTACAATATGCAACATGCACTGGCCGATAAGCTGGTTTATAGCAAGATACGTAAAGGATTGGGTGCTGACAACTTCGATATTCTCGTATCGGGAGCAGCTTCCCTGAAACCAGAACTTTGCTCCTTCTTTTCCGCCATTGGAATGCCCGTGTTTGAAGGCTATGGCATGACGGAAACCTCCCCCGTGATAGCCGTCTCCTGCCGTGAGAAGTACGGTCGCGAGGCCAACACCGTCGGCTTCCCGTTGGGTGGTGTAGATGTGGCTATCACCAAAGAGGGCGAGATCATTTGTAGCGGTCATAACGTCATGATGGGCTACTACAAAGACGAGGCGCAGACTCGAGAGATTATTGACGAGAGCGGTTGGCTTCACACCGGTGATATGGGGCGCTTCACTGAGCGCGGTCAGTTGGTCATCACCGGCCGAATCAAAAATATCTTTAAGACCTCCATGGGTAAATATGTCAACCCCCAAGTGATCGAGGAAAAAATCTCCCAATCCAAATATATAGACCAGATTGTGGCGGTTGGCGAGAACCAAAAATTTGTCGCTGCATTAATCGTTCCGAATTTTTCTGAAATAAAAGAGTGGTGTGAATCGGAAAAAATTATATATTCGCATCCGAAAGAGATGATTGACAATTTGAATGTTAAGAATCTGATTAAGAGCGAGATAGATAAATACAACAAGGAGTTGAGTAAGACAGAAAATGTAATGAAGTTTGAAATTCTCGCCGATGAATGGACCCAAGACAACGGATTGTTGACCCCGACACTCAAAGTGAAGAGGAACAAAATCGCGAAAAAATATGCTGATTTGATTCAAAATATGTTTGAACATAATCAGTAGGGAAAGAGTAAGCAGGTCGTTTGAGTCTTTCCCCAAGACGAGACCTGCATTCATGTGTTGTGTTATGTGCGAGAGAGGCCTCCTTATGGAGGCTTCTCTCATTTTAAACGAAAATAACCAGCTTGTTTCGAGCTGGTTACGCATTGTTGAGGCTGTCGTGGAGACCTTATTGGATGTTCTCCTCCACCATCTCTTTGATGTACGACATAACTTCAGGTTCCTGTAGCGAAACACCATCGAGGGCTTCGTAAAGTTCGTCGGTGTCGAGCACGTAGTCAACTTGCTCAGCACCGTCCTTAACTCTTTGGAAATGAAGTACGAAGTGGATTTCTGGGTGTGCAGCGATAGTGAGTACCATCGTGCCGGCGAGGTCGCCCATTGGCGGACGGTCAAGGTGGGTGAGTCCGAACACGGCAGTCACCGTAGTGCCCACGCCTAATTCGCTCTCGATGGTCATCGAGCCGCCGGTCATCTCGGAGTTCTGCTTCAGCAGAGGAAGTCCTAAGCCCACTTTGCGTGTCGTGCGCGTAGTGAAGAAGGGGTTGATGACCTTCTCCACGGTCTCCTTGCTCATGCCGCATCCGTCGTCCTTGAAGATCAGCGTCAGCGTGTCCGCGTCGTGGTTCTCCAGCACTTCGAGGGTGATGTTGTTGGCTTTTGCACGGGTGGAATTCTGTAGAATGTCCATGATGTGCATCGACAAGTCTTTCATAACTAAGCGTTTAAGTACATGTAGATTTGCCCAGCGACCTCGAAAGTCTGCTCGGTGGTGCCCAAGACGGGAATGTCTTCTTCTTTGGCCTGTTCCAGCATGTCGTCGTCAGGTTTGTTGCCCTTGACGAGGATGACGCACGCTAACTCTTTCAGGGAGGCAATGGCGATGACGTTCTTGTGGGTCTGCAGGGTCACCCAGACGTGGCCTTCTTGTGCGAAACCCATCACATCGCTTAGCAAATCAGAAACGTAGCCGCCCTTGATTTCGGTGTCCATGTTGTTCTCACCACAGAAGACGGTGAGATTCATTTTTTCTACTAATTGTTTTACTGTCATATTGTTTGTTTATTATTTGTTGATTACTTCGTGTTTGTCCCACACTGCGCTGCGCTTGTGTGGGGTTAATTGCGCTTCGCGCGTTTTGCCTCTTCGAGGCTGCTCAAGGAGAGTGCTATATATAAACATTGTATAGACATTCTTAATTCTTAATTCTTAATGGAGAGCAGTACCTCCCGGCCGTCCTCGCCGTGGAAGGCCTTCCTGATTTCGTCGAAGCTGCGGGTCTCCATTTTCAGATAGCAGGGGGCGGTGCCGATGACATTGGGTTGGTGGGCGTCCGAGCTTCTGGTGAACATCTTGTTTTTCAGATATTTGTGTACTTTCAGAATCTCGTCTTTGTCGCCGTGTTTGGAGAGCTCTACCGCGTCGTACTCCAGATCGAAGGGGATGAAGCCCAACTGCGCGATGAGGCTGTTTTTCATCTTGTCAACGTGTGCTGGTACGAACAGTCCGCCGAGCTCGTGCACTTTGTCGGCTATCTGGTTGACGTTCTGGTCGATGGCCGAGGTGAGCAGCTTGGGTTCCTCATAGACGATGTTCATCTCTTCGTCGATCTGCACTTGGTCGCCGAAGAATTCCGGGTCGTTAGGGATGTCGGGCAGGTGCTCGTCAAGGTATTCCTGGAACTTGTCGAGTGATTCATGGTCGCCGAAATAGGCCAGGCAGTGGGCCTCCTCCTTGGTGGTGACCTCCGCGCCGCACAGCACGAAGATGTCGCGGTTGTGCGAATAATGCTCCGCGAGGCGGCAGTGGCGCGTGGCGTTGTGGTCGGTGATGGCGATCACGTCAAGTCCCCGCTCCAGCGCGATGGCGATGATGTTGTCGGGCGTCATGTCCAGATCGCCGCACGGCGAGAACAGGGTATGCGTATGTAAATCAGCTTTGTAGATGTTCATCTGACTTGGAATTTGCGGGCAAAGATACAATTTTTACAAACGTTTCTTTCATTTCTCAAATTTTGTATTTTTGCAGCCGTGTATATTTTTGCAAATCATAGTTATTCACAAACATTTTTAACAATGAAAAAATTGATTAAGATTTCAGCTTTGGCCCTGATGGTCGTTCTGACCATGACAGGCTGTAAGAAAAGTTTCACCATCACGGTGAAATCCAACAATGCAGAATGGGGTACTGTCACGGGTGGTGGCAGCTACAAGGATGGCGAGACGGCCACCATCTCCGCCATTCCCGCTCAAGGCTATTATTTCAACTGTTGGAACGACGGCAACACCGAGAACCCCCGCAAGATTGTGGTGAGCGGTAATGCCGAGTTTATTGCCACATTCAGCGATACCCCCGGCGGTGGCGGTGGCGGCACTGAAGGCGCGGTGGAAATCTCCGGCGCGATCTCGTCGAACGCCACTTGGACGAACCATTCGGCCGGCGTGGACTACATCATCGACGGTACTTTCTGGGTGGAAGGCAACGCCTTGTTGACCATTGAACCCGGAGTGACCATTATGTTTACAGGTACGGATGGCAGTATCATCGTGGAAGAGAATGCCGGTCTGCGCATGGTGGGCACCGCTGACAATCCCATCACCCTCACGGGTCCGACCAACAACCCGAACCAAGGCGCCTGGAATCGCGTGGAAATCACTTCCAAACGTAATGACAACCAGTTCGAGTATGTCAATTTCATCAATGGCGGCAGCGGCAATGAAGTCGTGGCAGTGGTTGGTAAACTTTCCATGAAACATTGTAAGGTTCTCAATTCCGCGTCTAACGGCGTGGTCCTCATCATGGATGGTGTCCTGACCTCTTTCGAGAACAATGCCATCCAACAGTGCGCTTCTTATCCTGTTGTGCTGAACTATCACAAGAAGGTTAACTGTCTTGGTGCAGGCAACAGCTACACAAACAATGCCCAAAACATGATCCAGATTGATGATGTTTGGTTAGATGAGGCCAATGTCACGGCCACATATTCCAATCAAGGTATCCCTTATTATTTGCCGACCGGTCTTCATGTGGGTGGCACATCTGTTTTCAAAGTGAATGCCGGTGTGCAGTTTGTGATAGCTTACGACCAGGAAGTGGATGTGGATGATAATGCTTTGATTCAGGTTGATGGAACGGCTAATCAGCCCGTTATCTTCCGAGGTCTCAATAATGAAAACGGATTCTGGGATGGCATTGATGTGGATGCTGAGCGTTCCACTAACGGTGGCAGTTATCTGAACTACTGTCAGATTTTGAATGCCGGCAATGATATTGACGATGCCGCTTTATCTACCGACGAGGAGACCCGTTTAGTGCTGAATAATGTCACTATCAGCGGCAGCAACGGCTATGGTATGAAGGTTTCCATACCTGTGGATTGGGATACCGATCAATACAGTTTCTCCAACTACCATGTCTCTGCAACAGGTTTGAACTTCTCAAGCTGTGCGTCTGGCAATATTTACGAATCCAACAAGGATCAGGTGTTTAGCTCTTGGCCGGGGAACAAGAAACTGGCGAAAAAATAGAGAAAGACTTACATAAATGCTGCAAAAGCTCCTCGCCGAAAGGTGAGGGGCTTTTTTTTAGTTTCAGGTTTCAGGTTTCAAAAAAAACAATCGGATATTTCGATAATTTTGCGTATTTTTGCCGCCGATATTTTAAATGGTAATATTTTTGGTAACTGTTTGCTAATCAATATGGACAAAAGTGAAATTGAAGAAAAAGTAAACGCTTTTTTGATAGAGGAGCTGGAGATTGAGGCGGAAAAGTTGAAACCTGAGGCGCGTTTGAAGGAGGATGTCGGCATAGACAGCCTCGATTTTGTGGATATTGTGGTGATTGTGGAGAAGATTTTCGGCTTCAAGATCAAGACTGAGGAGATGAAACAGCTGAAAACTCTCGAACAGTTTTACGATTATGTAGCCTCCAAGTTGGCTTAAACCCTCAAGCATGGAGCAGGAAAGGGCTTGGCAAGGCGGAACCGATGGAACCTCGTGGATGCACAGGAACCTCGTGCGTATTGTCCGTCATATCCCCCTGCGACTAATGTATGGCTTCGTGGCCATTTTTGTGGTGCCGTTCTACTTTGCGTTCTCAAAGGGCTATAAACCTATGTATCACTATTTTAACAGAAGATTAGGTTGGCGTCCGTTGAGAGCGTTTTTTGGTGTCTATCACAACTACTGTCGCTTTTCGCAAGTTATTCTCGATCGCTTTTACATGTTCAGCGGTGGGAAGTTCGACGTGGAAGTGGAGAATTACCATCTCTATCAGGAATTGGCGGACGATGAACCCGGTTTCATGATTCTCAGCGCCCATGTCGGCTGCTACGAGCTCGCTGGCTATTCGTTAGTGGCGACGAAGAAGCGCTTCAACGCCCTCGCGTTCGGTGAGGAGGCCGAGGCAATTGTGGAGAACCGCGAGCGGCTCTTCAAGGACACCAACATCCGCATTATTCCGGTGAAGGACGACCTGTCGCACCTGTTCGCCCTCAACGACGCGTTGGACAACGGCGAAAGTGTCAGCTTCCCAAGCGACCGTCTGTTGGGAAAACAGCGTACGGTGACGTGCGAGTTCCTGGGGGCGCCGGCACAGTTCCCGATGGGAGCCTTCGCCCTTGCCGCGCAACGCGACCTGCCGGTGCTCACCGTGAATGTCATGAAGGCTTCGGCGAAACGCTACAAAGTCTATGTCAACCGGTTGCGGAAAGAGGGCGAAAAACGCGATGAGCGCATCAACGGCTATGTGCGTCAGTATGTCGGGCATTTGGAGGAGGTGCTGCGGAAGTATCCGGAGCAGTGGTTTAATTATTACGAGTTTTGGGATGGTGATTAGTGAATAGTGATTAGTGAATAGTGAATAGTCAATAGTGAATAGTGATTAGTGATTAGTGAATGGTGATTAGTGATTTGGACATACAGGGATTATTGCCGCAACGGCCACCGATGGTGATGGTCGATCGCTTGCTGTTTGCTGATGATAAATCGGCGGAGTCGGCTTTGGATGTTCGCGATGACAATATTTTCGTGGAAAACGGTGCCCTGATGGCTTACGCGATGATCGAGAACATGGCGCAGACTTGTGCCGCGCAGTTGGGCTATATCAACTCCCTTCGCGGAGATAACGATGTGAGGATCGGGTATGTGGGTGCAGTGAAACGGATGCGTATTGACCAGGTGCCGAGGGTGGGGGAGACGTTGCTCACCCGTATGGAGGTGCTGGAGGATTTTGGGAATATGAAATTAGTGACCGCCGAATCGTTCGTGAATGAGCGTCGGATTGCGGTGGCTGAACTGACGATTGCCCTTGCGGAAGAAAGGATAACAGTATGATTGTAAAGAAGATAGGTGAAAGCATGATTACTCCGCTCGGCTTTACTGTGGAGGAGAATTTCGCGGCGGTCATGGCCGGCCGATCCGAGTTGCGCCGCTATGAATCGCTCTGGAATCTTCCGTTCCCTTGCTTCGTGTCGCTGATTCCCGATGAAAAATTGGAGGCGGAATCGGCACGTGAATTGAGTGCGGAAGTGCTGGTCTCATTACAAACAAAATTTGAAAAAATCGCTATGCTTTCTGCGGTTAAAGTTGTGAAACAGAGCGGTATAGATCCTGCCTCCGAGCGTGTTGTCTTTATCCTTTCCTCTACCAAAGGCAATGTAGGGCTGCTTGAGGATGAGAATTCTGACTTGGAGCGCGTTACGCCTGCGCATACGGCTCGGAAAGTAGCGAACTTCTTTGGAAATACGAATATGCCGATAACGGTGTCAAATGCCTGTATATCAGGTTTGTGTGCCCAGATAGAGGCGTATCGTTGTCTGAAATCCGGACAATACGACACTGCTGTGGTGGTCGGGGCGGATGTGCTGTCGCCGTTCATCGTGGCGGGATTCCAGTCGCTGAAAGCGTTGTCGGACGAGCAGTGCCGCCCCTTCAGCGCGAACCGCCGCGGGCTGAACCTTGGAGAGGCCGCCGCCGCGGTAGTCTATACGGCTTCGGACGAGAGTGCCGACGGCTGGCGGATGCTGGCGGGTGCGGTGCGCAACGATGCGAACCACATCTCCGGTCCGTCACGCACTGGCGAAGGCAGTTACCGCGCGTTGATGTCGGTGCTTGCCGAAAGCGGACTGTCTGCAGATGATTTAGCCTGTCTGAACGTGCACGGAACGTCCACGATGTATAACGATGAGATGGAGTCTATTGCCATTACCCGCGCCGGGCTGGCGGCCGTCCCCATGAACGCCATGAAGGGCTACTTTGGGCACACCTTGGGCGCGGCAGGCGTGCTGGAGACGCTGCTCTCGATGCGTGCTGTGGAGGCCGGGGAAGTGCCCGCCACCCGCGGTTTCGACGAATTGGGCGTTTCGATGCCGGTGCTTGTTTCATCGGAAGCTGTTGACACCCAAAAGAAGGCGTTTGTGAAATTGTTGTCCGGTTTCGGAGGCTGCAACGCCGCCGCCGCATTTGTTAAGGTTTAAGGTATAAGGGGTGATGTTTTTCCTTGAGCAGTCCCAGTAGGGACAAGAGCTCGGTAGCAAAATAGAATATGATTGATTAATGAACGGAAAGAGATAGATGGAAACGATGGTGACACATAGGGTTAAATTGACGCCAGAATGTTTAGAGGTGGATGGCCAACGCGTGGCGAAGGCCGTTGCGGGCGAGTCGTTCCTGACGAAGCTGTACCGTATGTATAATATGGAGTATCCGAAGTTCTTCAAGATGGACGTGCTCTGCAAGGTTGGATTTGTTGCCTCGGAGGTCCTGTTGGCTTCAGAGGGTGTTGAGCGGTTCGTGCCGCGTGCCGACCGCGCCGTGATCCTCTTCAACCGCAACTCCTCGCTGAACGCCGACCGCGCCTTCCAGCGGACGATTGCTCATGAGGAGGAGTTTTACCCATCGCCCTCCGTGTTCGTCTATACGCTGCCGAACATCGTGACTGGCGAAATCGCCATCCGCAACAAATACCACGGCGAAAGCAGCTTCATCCTCCTGCCCGAAAAATCGCAAGAGGCGATGGAGCAAGCGATTGAACGCGCGTTTTTGGATGCAGAGACGACGAGTGTGCTGACGGGATGGGTCGAGGCGGTTTCGGAGGAGAAATATGAGATAGATCTTTTTCTTCAAAAGTTAGGTGGTATTGAACGATGCAGCGAATTGTTGGTTGCTTTTTTTTAGCAGAAACAACAAAAGAATGCAATTGTCAGTAATTCGATATATACTCAAATATGAAGAAGAAACTTTTTGTGGCTTTAGTGTTATTCCTAATTCTATTGAACGCTTGTAAAGAATCAGATTATAGGGAACAATGGACAGGAAAATATAGTTGTAAGGTGCATTCCGTTTGTGGGATTGGCAATATAGGTGAGGCCGTGGATACCATCTTTATAGATACGATGAAGGTAAGTCTGGAGGCCGATTCTTGTTTGATGGTTTCGTCCATGTCATGTAATAGGGCGTGGACATTCAAGGTGGATGAGTTTGGAAATATTGATTCAGGATACATCAATTCCAAAGTTCATACTCAAAGCATAGGTGTTTTTTCAAAAGATGAAATTTCCTTTATATACAAAGAATTGGGTGTGAATGTTTCCCGGCAATATGAGGTTGAGGGATATCGCCTTAGCGCAAATAAAAGAACAAAAATGTAACGTACCCTTCCATTTTTTAGAGAAGGGAGTCAAAAACCAAATAATATGGAATTAAAAGACGAATTAAAATCCAAAATGATCGAGGCGTTGAACCTCGAAGAGATGACACCCGCAGACATTGACGACAATGCGCCGTTGTTTGGCGATGCCGGTCTCGGACTCGACTCCATCGACGTGTTGGAGCTAATCGTGTTGCTGGAGCGCAACTACGGCATCAAGATTTCCGATCCGAAGCAGGGCAAGGAAATCTTCGCCTCTGTGAGCACCATGGCAGATTTTGTGGCTGCAAACCGCACGAAATAATGCGTGATCGGGTGGTCATAACTGGTATGGGGGTGGTCTCCGCGCTCGGAATCGGGGCGGAGGCGAACTGTGCTGCCCTGCTGCGAGGCGAGTCTGGCGTGCGAGCTGTGCGCTACCTGCCCACCGAGCATTGCGAGTTCCCTGTGGGCGAGGTGTCGATGAGCGGAGAGGAGTTGCGGGAGCGTTTAGGGTTGCCGGCAGGCATCTATTCGCGCACCCACCTATTGGGTGTGCTGGCACTGCAGGAAGCATTGGAGCATTCGAAACTGCTGAAACAGAGCGGATTGGCACTTATCTCCGGTACCACGGTCGGCGGTATGGATGTCACCGAACACTACTTCCCCGAACCTCAGCCCACGGGTCGCGACATCCACGACTGCGGTGCCTCCACCAACGAGATTGCCGACTACTTCGACTGTTTCGACTACACGATGACCTCTTCCACGGCTTGCTCATCCGCGATGAACGCATTGATTATGGGTAAATTGCTGATAGAGAGTGGTGAGCGCGACATTGTGGTGGCGGGCGGTGCGGAGGCGTTGTCGCTGTTCCATCTCAACGGCTTCAAGTCGCTGATGATTTTGGACACGCAGCGTTGCCGTCCGTTCGACAGGACCCGTGCGGGACTGAACCTCGGTGAAGGTGCGGGTTATCTCGTGCTGGAGCGTGAGAGTTCGGCGGTGAAACGCGGTGTGGAAATCCTCGGTGTGCTCAGCGGTGTTGGAAACGGATGTGATGCCTTCCACCAAACTGCCTCTTCGGAGAACGGGGAAGGAGCTTACATGGCTATGACGCAAGCACTTTTAGAGGCGGGGTTGAGCCCCTCGGATATCGACTATGTGAACGCCCACGGCACAGGCACTCCAAACAACGATGCTTCGGAAAGTGCTGCTCTGCGGCGGGTGTTCGGCGGGACCGTGCCGCCGGTCTCCTCCACAAAATCCTATACTGGGCACACGACGAGTGCTTCGGGCTCCATTGAGGCAGTCTTCTGTCTCATGGCGATACTCAAAGGTTTCCTGCCCTATCAAACTGAATTTCAAACGATTGACGAACAATGCATTATACCTGTCTCGGGTAAAGAGTCTCTGTGTGGAAATTTGCGCCACGTGATGTGCAATGCCTTCGGATTCGGGGGCAACGATTCGTCCATAATATTGTCGCGTTATGAATAAGGTGTATGTGACGGCTGTCGTGAAGGATGTGCCGGCGGAGGAGTACAACCGCTACCTGCCGCCTATGAAGGCGCGTAGGATGGGGAAATTGCAGAAGCGCGCCCTCGTAACGGCGTTGAAAGCGATGGAAGTCGGCGGGATAACACAGCCCAATGCCATCTTGAACGGTACGGCGATGGGCTGCATGGAACATTCCGTGCAGTTGCTGAAGGGGCTGGAACAGGAGGGCGAGGCGGTGAACATGCCCACGGCCTTCATGCAATCGACGCACAACACCGTGGCGTCGCTGATCGCTATTTATACGGGCAACCACGGCTACAACAACACGTATGCCCACCGCACGATCTCGTTCGAGTGCGCCCTTCAGGATGCATGGCTGCAGCTGAAGACGGGCCGTTTGCGTACCGCCTTGGTCTGCGCCAACGATGAAATCACGGATTTTCAACATCAACACCCACACTTTTTCGGGCAAATGGAGTATGCAGACCGTTCCGAGGCATGGATGCTCTCCGTTGAACCAGGCGGAAATCCGCTATATGAGCTTGAAAACGTGCGAATTATTCACCAAAAAGGTACGGACGACCGTGCCGAAATCATTAAAAAATCGTTATGAGACTAATCGTTTTGGCCATTATTCAGTCTGTCCTTTTGTGCTCCGGACAGGTGTTCCTGAAGTTAGCACTCGAAAAGATGGGAACATTTGTATGGAAAAGTTCTTTCTTTTTGGCACAGTTGACTAACTGGTGGTGGCTTGGATGCGGCGTTTGTTATGGCAGTGCAGCCGTTCTTTGGATGCACATCCTTAAAAACTACCCATTCTCCCGTGCGTATCCGCTCATCTCACTGAGTTACGTGTTTGGAATGATAGCCGCAGTGTTGGTCTTCCACGAAACTGTTCCCGCCACCCGCTGGGTCGGTGTGCTCCTGATTATGGCGGGATGCTATTTTGTGGCGCAATGATGATGATAGGATGATGAGATGATTTGATGATAAAACGATGAATATGACGATGAAAGAATTCCTTGAGCAGCCTCGAATAGGCAAAATGCGCGAAGCGCAATTAACCCCATACAATTCGTTTATAAGTTTTCTTATCCAGACAGTCATTAGGTTCAAGTCCTTTTCCGATTTCCTTGAGTGCTACCGAAAGGAGTTGGGCGAAAGAATTCTCAAATGCGAAATTTCTCGGCGCGGCATGTTTGAAGAGGATGCCTCTGCCGTTACGTATCACAACTTTGCGGCTTTCTCCGCTGGTGAGGAAAACGGCATTCATAGGCACCTGTGTGCTGAGTCCCAATTTGTTCACGGCGTATGCGCCCGCAGGAACAATCTGAGCCTTGTCACGTTTGGCAATAGCTTGGGCAATCTCATCAAAACCGGGATAGATTACACCCAGTCCCAAATCAGTGTCTGTTTTCGGGTAGCAATAGATACCCCTTGCCACGCGGATGATACGGCCCTCATCTGTCAGTCTTTCAAGTGCTTTTTGCACCGCAACGGCTGTCCCATACTGCGAAAAACGTGAAGGGGTAAACACTGTCCCTCTTCCGCATTTTCTAACAGATTCAAGTATCTTATCATCAATAGATTGCATATTGTTATACCTTAAAAATTTGTCGCAAAAATACAATATTTTTGCGACAAATTCAAAAAAACGTTTTTTTTACGTGAGTAACTCTTGTTCAAAAATTTCATCACGTGTATTCCGTAAGGGCGAAGTTTTCAAGAACGGTAAGTAGCATGTTATGCAAAAACAAATCCGAGTGTTCTACATTTTTATCATTTTTGCACTTGAAAAATTATCAAAATTTCAAAGGTGTATGGATAAGATTCATTCTATCAATGATGGAGTTTCGCTTCGAGTTTTATTCATTTTTGCATCATTCTCATACGCATTAAAACAATGCAAAATAACACAAAACATTTTGAATGACAATATGTTTAATGAATAATATATTGATTACGATGATGTTTATACAGGGAGATTCATCAAACACCCTTCACAGTTGGCGGCCGCTGTAGAGTCGTGTCAAAACATTCACCTACCGTACTAATTTTTTGTATTTTTGCACCTGTTAACCAAGCACGCCGACTAAAGTGGTCAAACCGTTTCGGAAGTGCTTGATAATAAGAACAATTGTCAAAGAATCAGATAATAACGAAAATTTGGAATAATAACAAAGGAAAGGTAAAGTAACATATTTCATATTATAGCATCAGCTATTTATTCAGAGAATCTTGAAACCTCGGAAATTTCAATGATGTACTACTCATGAGTAAGTCAGCCGATGCCCGTGTATCAGCGCGGGCATGACTTATATCTTAGTAGTACAGGTACATCCGAGGACCTCAAGATTCAAGAGAAGAGCCATGAACGCGCTTCTTTTGTGTCCTGAGGTCTTTTAGTAGTTACCTGTAAGCAAAGCCTGGAGATATAGTTTTGGTGCTGACTAAAACTGTATAGCCATGCTGATAGACAACAAGCATATCTATGGTTCCAACCAAACCATCAGGACGGTGTGGGACTGCATTGCTGAATATTCCAGCCCCGAGAAAGGAAGGACTGGCAGAATGGATATTGTGACGGGTTTCTTTTCCATCGCCGCCCTGCACATCCTTT